>ERZ778027.649-NODE-649-length-74748-cov-39.239099_pt1 | contig 74748 bp, 75 predicted proteins | sample MGYA00375757_ERZ778027 | MGnify/ENA primary metagenome ERZ778027 (study PRJEB29350, sample SAMN05389817) | bioreactor metagenome | isolation source: Ammonium sulfate bioreactor | place: South Africa: University of Cape Town | collected 2014-02-18 ...
AGAAGGTCGAGGCGCGCAACTTCGACATCCGCAAGAACCTCCTGAAATACGACGACGTGTCGAACGACCAGCGCAAGGTGGTGTTCGAGCAGCGCATCGAACTGATGGACGGCGAGGGCCTGACCGAGACGGTCAATGAGATGCGCGAAGGCGTCATCGAGGAAATCGTCGCCAAGAACATTCCCGAGAACGCCTATGCCGAGCAGTGGAACGTCGACGGACTGAAGGGCGAGGTCGCCGAATATCTCAACCTCGACCTGCCGATCGAGGAATGGGTCAAGGAAGAAGGCATCGCCGAGGACGACATCCGCGAACGCATCACAGAGGCAGCCGATGCCGCGGCCAAGGAGCGCGCCGAGCGCTTCGGCCCCGAGGTCATGGCCTATGTCGAGCGCTCGGTCGTGCTGCAGACGCTCGACCACTTGTGGCGCGAGCACATCGTTAACCTCGACCATCTGCGCTCTGTGGTCGGCTTCCGCGGCTACGCCCAGCGCGATCCGCTGCAGGAGTACAAGAGCGAGGCGTTCGAACTGTTCCAGGCAATGCTGGGCAATCTGCGCCAGGCCGTCACCGCGCAGTTGATGCGCGTGGAGCTGGTCCGCCAGGCGGCGGAGGCCCCGCCTCCCGAAGCGCCTGACATGTTCGGCAGCCACATCGACGGCAGCACGGGCGAGGACGATTTCGGCGGCGATACCGCGCTTCTGGTCCGCCAGGAGCAAGGCGCGGTCGTGGCGCCCGAGGATCGCGACCCGAAGAACCCCTCGACCTGGGGCAAGGTCGGCCGCAACGAGGCATGCCCCTGCGGCTCCGGCAAGAAGTACAAGCACTGCCACGGCGCGTTCGCCTGATCCTTCTCCGCTTTCGCGGGGAAATGTGACCTGCAAGGCCGGGCGAGAGCCCGGCCTTCGCTGATCCCTCAAACAGTAATCCCGGGATCGCGCGCTGCCGCGCGACGGCGGCCGCACTTCGCAACATGACAATTGCCGAAGAAACGCGCCGGACACAGGCGACGGCGATGGAAAGCGATTTCCATCCTGCTCCGTCCGCTTGCACAAAGCCTCGCCCAACCGTTTTTTAATGTGTTTTAGATAGACACAACCGTCTAGAAAGAGGCGGAAAACGGAGAGTACTGCGTGCGCTTTTCCGCGGCGACCACAGCCGGGCGGTTCATGCCGCAGCGTCTTGCGCTGCGCGCGACGCTTTTGCTCGACTGTTTCCGCGCCATGCCACGCGGCATGGCCGGCCGCACGCCGCCCGCGAAGGGAGCCGCGTGATGGCCGCCGTTCCGCTGATCGAGGAAACCAGCGGAGGTCCGGCCGGCGCCATGGTGTCCGGCCTCGCCGGCCTTGCCCGCGAACCCGACCCCGCCCATCTCGAGCTCCTCGCCAACAACCGGCCGGAGCGCAAGCTTGCCGTCTACCCGGCCTCGGCGGGCTTCGACCTGGTCGAGGAACTGGACTATCTCTGCGCCCGCACGATCGAGCCCAACGTCTTCTTCAATCCGCGCTTCCTGGCCCCGGCCATGCCCAGGCTGGAGGACCGCGAGGTGCGGCTCGCCGTCATTCGCGACGGCGACGAATACCGCAACCGCCTTCGCCTGCTGGTGCCTTTCTCGGTTGAGCGGCCCGCCGTGCCGCTCGGCGTCCCCGTCATGCGCACCTGGGCAAGTCCGTTCGGACCGCTGGGCACGCCGCTGATCGACCGTGACGACCCGGTCGGCGTCATCGAGGATTTCTTCTCGATGCTGTCGAGGCCGCATCTGAAGCTGCCCAAGGTCTTCGTGCTGCCCGATCTCAGGCTCGACGGTCCCGTGGCGAGCCTGCTTGCCAGCATGGCGGACACGCGCGGCCTGACGCTGGTGACCACCGGCCAGGTCGAGCGGCCCACCCTGGAAAGCCCGCTCGACGGCGACGCCTATCTCAAGGAGTCGCTGCGCGCCCACCACTATCGCGAATTCCGTCGCCTGAAGCGTCGCCTCGGCGATCTCGGCCGGCTCGAACACACCACGGCACGCGGCCCCGAGGACATCCGCCACGCCATCGAGAGCTTCCTCACCCTGGAGGCGGCCGGCTGGAAGGGGCGGGAACGCACCGCCATGGCGATCGACCGCTATCGCGCCGCCTTCGCGCGCGAAGCCGTGCACCGCCTGGCCGAACAGGACATGTGCCGCATCCATGCCCTGACGCTCGACGACCGCGTCATCGCCAGCCTGATCGTGTTCGTCGAGGCGGGTGTCGCCTACACCTGGAAGACGGCCTATGACGAGACGCTCGCCTCGTACTCCCCGGGCACGCTGCTGATGATCGAGGTGACGAAGCAGCACCTCGACGACCCCAACATCACCATGAGCGATTCCTGTGCCGTGCCCGACCATCCGGTGATGAGCAGGCTGTGGTCGGAGCGCAAGCCGGTCGGCACTCTGGTCATCGGCCTTTTGCCGGATGCGGACCGCCTCGCCCGGCAGGCCGCCTCGCAGTTGCATCTCTACCGGGAGACCCGCAACATGGCGCGCATCCTGCGCAATCGCATGAAAAGCCTGCTGGGACGCTGACGGATGCACAAGCCGGGCGGGGACAGTTGGCGGGCAGTGGTGACGGGGGTCGCTGTCGCCCTCTCGCTCGTCATGGCGGCTGCTCCCGCCCATGCATCGGTCTTCCTCGAGGACCAGACCTGGACGGAACTGCGCGACCGCATCGCCGGGGGAGCCACAACCATCATCGTGCCGATCGGCGGCACCGAGCAGAGCGGCCCGGCCATGGCGCTGGGCAAGCACAATGTCCGGGTGAAATTTCTCGCCGAGAAGATCGCCGAACGGCTGGGCAATGCGCTCGTGGCGCCGGTCATTGCCTATGTTCCGGAAGGCACGATCGATCCGCCGACGCAGCACATGCGCTTTCCCGGCACCATCACCGTGAGCGACAAGCTGTTCGAACAATTGCTCGAATCCGCCGCGAGGAGCTTCAAGCTGCATGGCTTCACGACGATCGTGCTGATCGGCGACCATGGCGGCTACCAGGCCGACGAAAGCCACGTCGCCGATCGTCTCAACGCCGAGTGGAAGAAGACCCCGGTGCGGGTCTTCGCGGCGCTCGACTACTACCGGCTGGCGCAGGCCCCCTATACGCGGAAACTACTGGCTGCGGGCGCCAGGGAGTCCGAGATCGGCACGCATGCGGGCCTCGCCGACACGTCGCTGATGCTCGCCGTCGATCCGTCCATGGTGCGCCAGGAGCGACTTTCGGCTCCCCCGAAGCTCGGCGCCGCCGACGGCGTCTATGGCGGCGACCCGGCGCGTTCGTCCGCCGAATTCGGCCAGCTCGGCATAGACCTGATCGTCGACGGCACGGTCGACGCTATCCGCGGCTTCGTCGCGAAACAGCCCAAATGAAGAGGCCTTCCTTGCATTCCATCCGTTTCATGGCGCCGCTTGCCCTGCTGCTGGCGTTTTCGGCGTCGCAGGCCCGAGCCGGAACGTGCCCGGAAGACTGCAGCGCCCCACCCGCCGCCCCGGCGGCGGCCCCGGCCGTCGCGCCCCCGCCTGCCGTGGCCCCGCCACCCGCCGCCGGGCCGAAGCCGGTCAACATCTATGCCGAGACCGGAGCGGATCATCTGAGCCCGGCCACCGCTGGCGCGCTGTCGCGTGTCTACGTTCCCAACCGATCGTCCAACAGCGTCTCGGTCGTCGATCCCGTCGCGCTCAAGGAGGTCGACAGGCTCAGTGTCGGCAGCAAGCCGCAGCACGTGGTGCCGTCCTGGGATCTCAAGACCCTCTGGGTGGCCAACAACGGCACGGGAACCAATGGCAGCCTGACGCCGATCGACCCGCTGACCGCCAAGGCGGGGAAGACCATTCCCGTGCAGGACCCCTACAACATGTACTTCATGCCGGACGGCAGTTCGGCGATCATTGTCGATGAAGCCTACAAGCAGCTCGACCTGCGCGATCCGCAGACGATGGCGCTGAAAGCGACCATCCCGACGCCGACCTGCCCGGGCATCAACCACGCCGACTTCTCGGTCGACGGCTCCTACGCGATCTTCACCTGCGAATACGGCATGGGCGGTCTCGCCAAGATCGATCTGAAGAACCAGAAGGTGCTCGGCCATCTCGACTTCTCAAAGATGGGCATGCCGCAGGACATAAGGCTGTCGCCCGATGGCAAGGTCTTCTACGTCGCCGACATGATGAATGACGGGGTGTTCCTCGTCGATGGCGACAGCTTCAAGGAGATCGGCTTCATCCCCACCGGCATCGGCGCGCACGGTTTCGTCGTCAGCCGCGACGGCAAACGGCTCTACGTCTCCAACCGCGGCTCGCACAAGATGGAGCAGGGCCGCGCCAGGGGGCCGGGCAGCGTGACGGTGATCGACTTCGACACCCGCTCGGTCGTCGCGCAGTGGCCGATACCCGGCGGCGGCAGCCCGGACATGGGCAATGTCAGCGCCGACGGCAAGCAGCTTTGGCTGTCCGGCCGCTTCGACAGCGAGGTCTACATGGTCGACACCACCTCCGGCGCGGTGACGAAGATCCGGGTCGGAGTCGAGCCGCACGGCCTCACCGTCTGGCCGCAGCCGGGGCGCTATTCGCAGGGCCATACCGGTAACATGCGCTGACGGCGCAGCCGCGCGACAACGTCGAGACGCGCTGTCGCGAGACGCTCGCCATGATAAGAACGGCGCGAATAGTCAAATGATTTCATAGGCTTGACAGGGGGCCCGATGGCCGCGCCCAGTGCACACGCGAGCCTTGCCCGTAACGTCGCAGCCGCTTCTTAACCATCTCCAGTAACAATTCCGAGCGCGTGCCCTTGCACGAATTGACTCCGGGATCGGTGGCATTTTAACGTTTCGTTAACACTCGCAACCTGACACGGGGATGCAATGGCAACCTTCTCGGTCGTGCGCCGGATTGTCCTGCGTAGCGCAATCGCCTTTTGCCTGCTGGCATCGGGCTGGAGCATTTCCGGCGCTCTTGCCGGCGTTTCGATGGCCACCGGCGGGATCACGTCGCAGCCTATCGGCCATTACGATTTCTGCAAGCGGCGCCCCGCCGAATGCTCGATCCGGCCGACCGACCTGAAGCCGCTGCACATGACCCGCAAGCTTTGGGACGAGATCGTCGGCATCAACCTCTCGGTCAACCACCGGGTGCAGCCGGTCAGCGATATGGACCACTACGGCGTCATCCAGTACTGGAACTATCCCGACGACAACAAGGGCAACTGCGAGCATTACGCGCTTGAAAAGCGGCGCGAACTGATGCGCAAGGGCATCTCGCTCGCCGACCTCCTGATGACGGTGGTGCGGCTGCCCGACGGCGAAGGCCACGCGATCGTCACCGTGCGTACCGACAAGGGCGACTTCATCCTCGACAATCTGACGGATGACGTGAAGAACTGGACCAAGACGCCCTACCACTACCTGAAGCGCCAGGCGATCGACAACACCGGCCACTGGGTGACCATCTACCAGGAAGAAGGGCTGCTCGCCGGCCTCACCAACTGAGCGGATTTCTCCCTATGCCCGGGACGACTGACAAGCACTGAGGTTCCCGGACGGCGAGGGAGCCTATGCCTCAAAGAACTTCGCGGTGTCGTAGTTTGCGACGGTAGACGCCAAGGACCGTGGACTTACGCCGTGGAGGTTCGCCGCATCGGGGTTCGCCCCGGCGTTCAACAGAGGCGTAATGGCTTCGGCACCACCCCGATAAGACATTACCGCGCGCCACAAAGGGCTGTTGCCGTTGCCATCTTGCGTTTCCAGCGCAGCTCCGGCTCGGACAAGCAACTGAACCAGCTCCGCATCGCAATTCTGGGCCGCGAAGTGCAAGGCGGACCAACCTGCCTTGTCGACCGCGTTGGGATCGGCACCGCTCTCCAGCAAGCGCTGCGCTTTCACCCTCTCGCGGTCAATAGTCGCGTTGATGAGGGCGGTGCGCCCCGCTGTGTCCCTGTCCATCCGCAAGAGATACCAGCTTCGGAACCGCCCGCAATCAAGAAGCCGTTTTGCAGCTACGGATACCCTTCGGGCTATCTCATTTTTGATTAGAGCCGGCTCCGGCACCAGCAAAACCGGTCAGCCAATCAAAGGCTGATGGTGCCCCTAGCCGGGATCGAACCAGCACTCCTTGCGGAACTCGATTTTGAGTCGAGCGCGTCTACCAATTCCGCCATAGGGGCTCAGGCCGGACAGCCTGGATGGGCGCGGACTATACGGTTGGAGGCCGGTTCGTCAACTGGCCAGTTCGGGTTCCGCTCATGATCAGCCCCGATCATTCAATTTCGTGAAGGCGCCGCCATTGTGCGGCGCGGAAAATCTTTCTAAGCAGGCTCGGACAGGCGGCATCTTGAAGCGCGCCGGCCGAAAAGCCGGGCTGCGGCGCTTTGAGGCCTTGTCTCATGCATGCCAGTACCCGAAAACCGCTGCGCCGTTCCGCACGACATGCACTAGGAGAACCGATGCTTCGCGGACTTTACGACTGGACCCTGTCGCTGGCGGGAAGAAAATCGGCCGAGTGGTGGCTGGCTTTCATCGCCTTCGTCGAAAGCTCGGTGTTCCTCGTGCCCGCCGATGTGCTCTACCTGCCGATGGCGCTGTCACGGCCCGAGCGGGCCTATCGCTACGCCCTGGTCGCCACCGTTGCTTCCGTGCTCGGCGGCATCGCCGGCTGGTTCATCGGCCATTACGCCTACGACGCGCTGGCCAAGCCGATCCTCGAATTCTACGGCAAGTACGACGAATTCGAACATCTGCGCACCTCGGCGGGTGTCGGCTTCATCGTCCTGATGCTGGTTACATCAGGTCTCGCCCACCTGCCGCCGATCAAGGTGGTGACCATCCTGTCGGGTGTCATCGGCGTTCCGCTGCTGCTGTTCATCGGCCTGGCGATCGTGGCGCGCGGCGCGCGTTTCCTGTTCCTTGCCTGGCTGCTGCGCCGCTATGGCGAACAGATCCGCGAGTTCATCGAGAAGCGTCTCGGCCTCATCGCGGGAGCCGCCGCCGCTGCCCTGATTTTGCTCTATATCGTCGTCAAATACGCCCACTGAACGCGCCCAGCTAAACGCGGAAGAGATCGATGACAGCGACGATGAATGCCAACACCGGCCGCCAGCGGACAATGACCGCCCTGTTCCTCGCCGTGGCCATGGCCGCCACGGTCGGCTCCGCCCTGGGCTTCCAGTACATTGGCGGCTACATCCCCTGCCACCTCTGCCTGGAACAGCGCACCCCCTATTATGTCGGCGTGCCCCTGATGCTGCTGGCGGTGCTGGCGTCGGCCCTGCGCGCGCCTGTCTGGGTGACGCGCGGCCTGCTGGCGATCGGTGGCCTGCTGATGCTCTACGGCCTCTATCTCGGCGTCTATCATTCCGGCGTGGAATGGGCGTGGTGGCCGGGCCCGACCGACTGCACGGCCGGCGCCGGCCCGGTCGACACCGGCGGCAAGGGCGTGCTCGACGCGCTCGACAAGTTCGTGCCGCCCTCCTGCGACAAGGCCGCGCTGCGCATCCTCGGCCTGTCGCTGGCAGGCTGGAACGCCATCGCTAGTTTCGTGCTCGCGGTGGTCGCCTTCCGTGGCGCGCTGTCGCGCGACTGAACACATCACGGCACCGCGTGAGGTCGTTCAAGAATTCGGCAAACTGAGTCGGATGAAGTGATTTGCGAGAACCGGAGCGGAGCGTACGTGCAGTACGTGAGCACCGGAAGCGCAGGAAATCGCTTCAGGTGGCCAGCCTCCCGAATTATCGGACGATCTCAAGGTTCCAGTTCGACATCCCAGTACAGATAATCCATCCAGCTTTCATGCAGATGGTTGGGCGGGAACAGGCGGCCGTTGTTGTGCAGGTCGTGCACCGTCGGCTGGTACGGCTTCTGCAGCGGCCACATCTTGGCCTGCGACGGCATCATGCCGCCCTTCCTGAGATTGCAGGGCGAGCAGGCGGCCACGACATTCTCCCACGTCGTCGCGCCACCGCGATGGCGGGGGATGACGTGATCGAAGGTCAGGTCGTCTGGCGTGCCGCAATACTGGCACTGGAAGCGGTCGCGCAGGAAGACGTTGAAACGCGTGAAGGCCGGATGCCGAGACGGCTTCACATAGGCCTTGAGGCTGACCACGCTCGGCAGCCGCATGGAGAAGGTCGGCGAGGACACAGCCTGCTCGTATTCGGCCACGATGTTGACCCGGTCGAGGAAGACCGCCTTGATGGCGTCCTGCCATGACCAGAGCGACAGCGGGTAATAGCTGAGCGGACGGTAGTCCGCATTCAGCACCAGTGCTGGAAGCCCATCCGGAGATACGGCAACCGTCACGTCGTTGACCTCCTTGTCCCGCGCATGACCACGAAAATCGACCGATCTTCGCGAGGATCACGCGCAACTTCAAAAAGTCCTGCAGCGTTCCGTGCCTGTCCAAAAATGCATGCGCGGCGCAGCAACCGATTGGCGCGGATACTGTAAGCCCGACATGACAGGGATGTGAAGCGGCTTGTCTAACAAGCGAGGCATCAAAAATGCATGATTTTCACGCTTTTTCGAGGCTCTCGGAAGGCGGCGCGCCGTCCCTGCCCCGGGTTTCGCGGTAGTAGGCCCAGAAAAGCCGCGATGCGACACCCCGCCACGGGCTCCATGATTCGGCCAGCCGGATCAGCGTTTTCTCCGGCGGGCGCGGATCGATGCCGAGCGCATGGCCGACGGCCGTTTGCAACGCGACATCACGCGCGGGGAAGATGTCGGGATGGCCGGCCGCGAACAGCAGGTAGACCTCGGCCGTCCACGGCCCGATGCCGGAAACGGCCGTCATCGCCGTGATCGCGTCGGCGGCGTCGAGCGAGCACAGATGGTGAAGGTCGAGCCCGTCGACCACGGCCTGCGAAACGGCGAGCAGCCCGCGCTGCTTCGGCCGCGACAGCCCCGCCTCGCGGAAGACGTCCTCCCCGGCAGCCAGGATCGCCTGCGGCGTCAGCGGGTCGACGAGACCGACCAGCCGGCCGAAAATGGCGTCGGCGCTGGCGCGCGACACTTGCTGCGAGACGATGATGGAGGCCAGGCTGCGGAAGCCCGGCTCGGACAGCCGCAGCGGCACCTCGCCAGCCATGTCGCGCACCTTTGCCAGGCGCGGGTCGATGATGCAGAGCGCATCCAGCCCTCGCCCTATGTCGTCCAGTGTCGCGATGCGTTGCATGATATCCTTGCCGACGAGCGCGCCGTGCATCCTTTCGGACGCGCAAGGGACGCTCTAATACATCGATGTGGCGCATGATCCTTTCTGAAAATCGATCCCGATCTTCGGGCTCAAGCGCGAATGCGCCGCACAGTAGCAACGGCCGAAAGAGCCGCACAGCATGATTGCCGCCCGAAGATGACGCTCCTGACATTTCGCTTCGCGCCGAGCCCCAATGGCGAGCTGCACCTTGGCCATGCCTATTCGGCGCTGCTCAATCAGCGCCTGGCCAAGGCCATGGGCGCGCGCCTGCTTCTGCGCATCGAGGACATCGACACCACGCGTTGCACGCCGCAGCTCGAAGCCGGCATCTATCGTGATCTGGAATGGCTCGGTCTCGATTGGGAAAGGCCGGTGAGGCGCCAGTCCGAGCATTTCGACGCCTATGAGGCAGCCCTGGCAGGCCTCATCCGCGAGGAGCTCGTCTATCCTGCCTTCATGAGCCGTGGCGAGATCCGCGCGCTGATCGCCGAGAGCGAACGGCGCGGCCGCGACTGGCCACGCGACCCCGACGGTGTGCCGCTCTACCCCGACGCCGACAAGGCGCTGCCGTCGAGCGAGCGCAAGCGCCGTATCGCCGCGGACGAGCCCTTTGCCTGGCGGCTGGACACCGCCGCCGCCCTGGCGCGCGTCGGCAGGGCTCTGTCCTGGCGCGAATTCACGGACGAGACGCTTTCGGCGACGCGAACCGTCGAGGCCGATCCGCTGGCCTGGGGTGACGTGATCGTGGCGCGACGCGACATCCCGACCAGCTATCACGTCGCCGTTGTCCTCGACGATGCGCTGCAGGAGATCAGCCATGTCGTGCGCGGCCAGGATCTCTATCTGGCCACGGCGGTGCAACGCCTGCTGCAGGAACTGCTCGGCCTCGCGGCGCCCGGCTATTACCATCACCGCCTGGTTCTCGGGCCGGACGGGCGCAAGCTCTCCAAAAGCCTGAAGGACACCGGGCTTTTCGCCCTGCGCCAGGCAGGCGTCACGCCTCAGGAGGTGCGGCGGATGGTCGACCTCTGACCTCGGATACGGTCGCGATCGTTGAATTCCGGTGATGCATGGATCAACGGTTTCGTTTTGCACGCCATCCCGAACCGGACTAGAGCATCGCTCGAACAACGCTGGGCGATCGGTCGGGCTGGAATGGACAACATCAAGCGGCTCATCCCCGCAACCTTCGTCGTGCTGTGGGCGACCGGCTTCATCGGCGCGCGCTATGCCATGCCCTGGGCCGAGCCGTTCACCTTCCTGGCGGCGCGCTTCGTCATCGCGGCGCTGCTGATGGCGGGGCTGATGCTGCTGCGCGGGCCGGCGCGCGCGACCCGGTCCGAGGCCCTGCACGCGGCCGGCGCCGGCGTTTTGATGCACGGCGTCTATCTGGGCGCCGTCTTCTGGGCTATCCATCGTGGCATGCCGGCCGGGCTCTCGGCCCTGATCGTCGGCCTGCAGCCGCTGATCACGGCGGTGCTGGCGGGCAAGATCCTCGGCGAGGCCATCCTGCCGCGCCACTGGGCTGGGCTCGCCGTCGGCCTGATCGGCGTGGTGATCGTGCTGTGGCCGAAGCTCGGCGCGCTCGGCGGCGGCGTGACGGCGGCGACGCTGACCGCGTCCTTCATTTCGGTGCTCGGCATGAGCGCCGGCACGATCTGGCAGAAGCGCTTCGCGTCCGGCGGCGACCTGGTGGCCGCCACCATGTGGCAGTATGTCGGCGGCAGCGCGGTGATGATCCTCGCCTCGCTTGCCTTCGAGACCCGCACGGTCGTCATCAATGGCGAGCTCATCTTCGCCATGGCGTGGCTGGTGCTGGTGCTGTCGATCGGCGCCATCTTCCTACTGATGCTGATGATCCGAGACGGCGAGATGTCGAAGGTCGCCTCGCTGTTCTACCTTGTTCCGGCAGTAACCGCGCTGATCGCCTGGGCGCTGTTCGGCGAACAGCTCAACCTCGTCCAGATCGCCGGCATGGCGATCGCCACGCTGGGCGTCGGCCTGGCGACCAACCGCCAGCAGAGGCTGCAGCCGAGCAAGGCCTGAACCCGGTAGGGCGCCTCGGCGGAAAGCTTCACCCCACTCTGGCGCGCGCCTCCAGATAGCGGCTGATCGCGGCGTTGAGCTCGCCGCCGAGAATGAAGATGGCGGAAATGATGTAGAGGAAGACCACCGCGATCATGATCGAGGCCAGCCCCGCATAGGTCGTCACATAGGACGAGAAATGGTCGAGATAGGTGGCGAAGATGGTCGACCCGACCAGCCAGGCGACCAGCGTGAAGATGATGCCGGGGACGATGGAAACGAAGCGGCGCTTGCCGGCCGGCAGCCAGATGTGCACCGCGAACAGGCCGATGACGATCACCGTCGAGGCGATGACGTAGCGCCAAATGGTGATCGTTCCCATGTAGGGCTTTATCCACTCGAAACGCGCCTCCGCCAGCCTTCCCAGCAGCGGCGCGAACACCAGAAGCAAGCTGATCGCCAGGAAACAGGCCGTGGCGATGAGCACGAAGATGATGCTCTGCACTCTTCGGTGGATGAAGCCCCTCGTTTCGGTGACCCGATAAGCGCGGTTGAGTGAGGTGCGCAGCGCCTCGATGCCGTTCGAGGCGAAGTAGGCGGCAAGCACGACGCCATAGGTCAGAAGGTCGGTACGCCTGACTGTCAGCACGTTCTGCACCTCGATGGCGATCGGCTTGGCGATCTGTTCCGGCCAGGTGTCGAAGACCAGGTGCACCGCGGTGTCGGCGAAGGCGCTGGCGCCCAGGAAACTGCCCAGCGTGGTGGCGAAGATCAGGAACGGAAACAGTGCCATCAGCGAGGTGATCGCCAGGTGACTGGCCATCGCCCATCCGTCGTCGGTGTTGAAATGGCCGACAGCGTCATAGAGCACGCGCCGCAGGGCAACGATATTCCGCAGCAAGGACCCGCGCTCCCTTCGATTGTCTCGGTGCGGCGAATATGGGAAGGGAATGCGGGAAATGGCAACCCTTGGACTGACTAACGCTGCTTCGGTCGGAAAAGTTGCGCTTCTGTCGCGGCGCGGCGATGCGCGCTATGTGTTAACGCTGGTGCTCGGTGTCGTCGCCGCACTCGCCCGCACGCCTTTCGAACCGGTGGCTGCCATCCCTCGCACAGCAGCGCCTGAACACAACCGAACCGGACAGAACCCATGGTCACAGCCCTGAAAATCCTCATCATCATCGCCATGTTCGCCGTGGTGGTGGTGTTGATCCGTGGCCTTATCAACATGATGCGCGGCGGCTCCGGCGTCACCTCGAACAAGCTGATGCAGGCGCGCGTGCTGTTGCAGTTCGTGGCCTTGGTGCTGATCCTGCTGGTCGTGTATCTGACCCGCAAGTGACCACTGCCGGGAAGGAAAGCCACGCATGGTCAAGCTGAACAAGATCTACACCCGCACCGGCGACGACGGCACGACCGGGCTCGGCACCGGCGAAAGGCGATTGAAATCGGATCCGCGCGTCGAGGCCTATGGCACGGTCGACGAGACCAATGCCTGCATCGGCATGGCCCGCCTGCACACCGGCGCCACCCACCCTGCGATCGACGCCATGCTGTCGCGCATCCAGAACGACCTGTTCGATCTCGGCGCCGACCTTGCTGTGCCCGACGACGGCAAGCCGCTGGAATACGAGCCGCTTCGCATCACCGCCGCGCAGACCGACCGCGTGGAAAAGGACATCGACCTGCTCAACAAGAACCTGCAGCCGCTGAGGTCCTTCGTGCTGAACGGCGGCACACCGGCGGCGGCGGCGCTTCACCTTGCCCGCACCGTGGCCCGCCGCGCCGAACGGCTGATGGTGGCACTGGCGCAGGATCCCGGCGAGCACGTCAACCGTGACGGGCTGAAATACATCAACCGCGTCTCGGATTTCCTGTTTGTCGCCGCCAGGGCGGTCAATGACAATGGAAACGCCGACGTGTTATGGGTTCCGGGCAAGAACCGCTGACGGCTGCCGTGCGGCGGAAATAGCAGGCCGCCGATGTTCATCCCGCTCTACGATACCAACAGACTGCGGCATATCAGGCTGCAATATGTGACCATCGGTCTGATCGTGGTCAACGCGCTGGCCTATCTGGCCACGACGGTGGGCGGCGAGCAGTTCACCAATGCCGCCGTGCTCGGCCTCGGCTACATCCCGTCCGTGGTCCACCACACCGCGCAGCTCGACCCGCGCTTCGTCGTCATCCCCGAGAGCCTGAGCTACCTCACCTATTCGTTCCTGCACGCCGACATCTTCCATCTCGGCGGCAACATGCTGTTCCTGTGGGTGTTCGGCGACAATGTCGAGGATGCGCTCGGCCACTTGCGCTACCTCATCTTCTACCTTGCCTGCGCCGTCGCCGGCGCCTTCTTCCAGGGCCTGGTGGCGTGGGATTCACAGGTGCCGCTGATCGGCGCCTCCGGCGCCATAGCCGGCGTCGTCACCGCCTACCTGATCCTCTATCCCCGGGTGAAGGTCTGGGTGCTCTTTCTCGCCCGCATTCCGTTGCGTATCCCCGCTTTCATCCCGCTTCTTCTGTGGATCGTGTTCCAGATCGTCATGTTCGCCGCCGGAGGCGAGGACCAGATCTCGTGGGCCTGCCATGTCGGCGGCATCATCGCGGGAGCGGTGCTGGTGGTCGTCCTGCGCAGCCGCGGCGTGCCTCTTCTGGCGCCGGCCGACGTCGAGCCGGACGCCCCTTCCGATCCCACGCCCGGCGTGGCCGAGCCGGACCCACGGCCGGCCGCGCCGCCGCCGCACCGCTGGGGTCGGGGGAGCGCGCCCGGTTCCGACTGAACCGATTTGATGGGCTTGCGGATATTGACGAGCGCTATCGCCGCAACTACGGAAGCTCTTCGCTACCACCGCGGCGGCCGAAGACCACAATTTCCGCCGGAAATGTCGGCTTTCGACAACTCTGAAAGGGCACACGCTGCTATAGCGCGCCCGACGATCTTGAAGAGGTGACAGGCAAATGAAGATCTTGGTGCCCGTAAAGCGGGTTGTGGACGCGAACGTTAAGGTTCGCGTCAAGTCAGACGGTTCGGGCGTTGAGCTTGCGAACGTCAAGATGGCGATGAACCCGTTTGACGAGATCGCGGTCGAGGAAGCGATCCGGCTGAAGGAAGCCGGCAAGGCGGAAGAGATCATCGTCGTGTCGATCGGCCCGCAGCAGGCGCAGGAGACGCTGCGCACGGCGCTGGCGATGGGCGCCGACCGCGCGATCCTGGTCAAGACCGACGAGGCGGTGGAGCCGCTGGGCGTCGCCAAGGTGCTGAAGGGCGTGGTCGAGGCCGAGCAGCCTGGCCTGGTGATCCTGGGCAAGCAGGCGATCGACGACGATTCGAACCAGACGGGCCAGATGCTGGCCGCGCTGCTGGGCTGGGCGCAGGGCACCTTCGCCTCGAAGATCGAGCTTGCCGGCGATCATGCCAAGGTGACGCGCGAGGTCGATGGCGGCCTGCAGACGGTGGATCTGAAGATGCCGGTCATCGTGACGGCGGACCTGCGGCTGAACCAGCCACGCTATGCCTCGCTGCCCAACATCATGAAGGCCAAGAAGAAGCCGCTGGACGAGAAGAGCCCTGCCGACTTCGGGGCCGACGTCAAGCCGCGGCTGAAGGTGGTCAAGACCGAGGAGCCGGGCGGCCGCAAGGCGGGCGTCAAGGTCAAGAGCGTCGCCGAACTGGTCGACAAGCTCAAGAACGAAGCCGGCGTCCTCTAAGGTTCGGAAAGGATCAAAGACATGGCAATTCTCCTTATCGCCGAACACGACAACGCAACGCTTTCCGACCAGACCGCGAAGGCCCTGTCGGCTGCGCTGCAGATCGGCTCGGATGTCGACGTGCTGGTGGCCGGCAAGGGCGCCAAGGCGGCCGCCGACGCCGCCGCGAAGCTCAAGGGCGTGCGCAAGGTGCTGCTGGCCGAGGCCGACGAGCTCGCCGAGCGCCTGGCCGAGCCCTTCGCGGCGCTGATCGTCGATCTGGCCGGTGGCTACGACACCATCGTGGCGCCCGCCACCTCGGCCGGCAAGAACGTCATGCCGCGCGTGGCGGCCCTGCTCGACGTCGCCCAGGTCTCGGAGATCATCGAGGTGGTTTCGCCCGACACCTTCAAGCGTCCGATCTATGCCGGCAATGCGCTGCAGACGGTGCAGTCGACCGACGCCAGGAAGGTTGTCACGGTGCGCACCGCCGCCTTCCAGGCGGCTCCCGAGGGTGGCTCGGCGGCTGTCGAGACGATCAAGGCGGCGGCCAATCCCGGGCTTTCCACCTTCGTCGAGAACAAGCTGTCGGAGAACGACCGTCCGGAGCTGACCTCGGCCAAGATCATCATCTCGGGTGGCCGCGCGCTGGGCTCGTCGGAGAAGTTCCAGGAGGTGATCCTGCCGGTCGCCGACAAGCTGGGTGCGGCGGTCGGCGCGAGCCGCGCCGCGGTCGATGCCGGCTATGCGCCGAACGACTGGCAGGTCGGCCAGACCGGCAAGGTGGTCGCTCCCGACCTCTACATCGCCGTCGGCATCTCGGGCGCGATCCAGCATCTTGCCGGCATGAAGGACTCCAAGGTCATCGTCGCCATCAACAAGGACGAGGAGGCACCGATCTTCCAGGTCGCCGACTACGGCCTCGTCGGTGACCTCTTCACAATCCTGCCCGAACTCCAGAAGGCGCTTTGACCGGCTCAGGCAAAGCGTATTAAATTGTGAAGGGTGGGGTAGACGAAGTCGCCCCACCCTTTTAGTTTGCACCGCACAAAAAGCAGGCCGACAAGGCCTTTTGACGGGATCGGTGTAATGAGCAAGATCGAAACGATCGGCATCGTCGGCGCGGGCCAGATGGGTGGTGGCATTGCCCACGTATCGGCGCTGTCGGGATACAAGGTGCTGATCTACGACATCTCGCCCGACCGCATCGAGAAGGGCATCGCCACCATCAGCGGCAACATGGCCCGCCAGGTCGGATCCGGCAAGCTGGACGAGAAGCTGCGCAACGACGCCATGTCGCGCATCTCGGCGGCGTCGGCCATGGCCGATCTCGCTGGCGCCGACCTCGTGATCGAGGCGGCCACCGAGGACGAAACGGTCAAGCGCAAGATCTACGCGCAGCTCTGTCCGCAGCTCAATCCGGAAGCCATTCTGGCGACAAACACCTCGTCGATCTCGATCACGCGGCTGGCGGCGCAGACCGATCGCCCCGAGCGTTTCATCGGCATACATTTCATGAACCCGGTTCCGGTCATGAAGCTTGTCGAGCTCGTGCGCGGCATCGCCACCGAGGACCAGACCTTCGAAGCCGCCAAGACCTTCGTCAAGCAGCTCGACAAGACCATCACCGTCTCCGAGGACTTCCCGGCCTTCATCGTCAACCGCATCCTGCTGCCGATGATCAACGAAGCGATCTACACGCTCTACGAGGGCGTCGGCACCGTCGAGGCGATCGACACCGCCATGCGCCTCGGCGCCAACCATCCGATGGGGCCGCTGCAGCTCGCCGACTTCATCGGCCTCGACACCTGCCTGTCGATCATGCAGGTGCTGCATGACGGCCTGTCGGATTCGAAGTACCGCCCCTGCCCGCTGCTGGTGAAATATGTCGAGGCCGGCTGGCTCGGCCGCAAGACCGGCCGCGGCTTCTACGACTATCGCGGCGAGCATCCGGTCCCGACGCGCTGACCCTTGTCCTTCAAGACGCGGCGGCGAGCGGCCCGGATACTGGCGTGACGACCTCGCCGGCCTTCTCCCCTGTCGGCGCCATCGACACGCAGCCTCGGCCAGCCGCCTTGGCGGCGTAGCAACCGGCGTCCGCGCGGGCGATGATCTCGTCGACCGCGCCGCAGCCGGCGCTGATCGCGGTCAGGCCGATGCTGGCGCCGATCGAATATGACCGCCCCTCCCAGGTGAAGGCCAGGCCGTGAATGGCCTCGATGATCGACTGCGCGCGGAGTCTCGCGCTGGCCTCCGACGTCGATTTCAGCACGACGGCGAACTCGTCCCCGCCGAGACGGGCGACGATGTCCATCTGCCGGACCGCGTTGCGCAGCGCCTCGGCCGCCTGCTTGAGCAGCGCATCGCCGGCGGCATGGCCGCCCGTGTCGTTGACCGGCTTGAAATGGTCGAGGTCGACGAACATGAACTGGTGTTCCGTGCCGCCGTTGCGCACCTCGTCGACCAGTTCCTCCATGGCGCGCAGGAAGCTCGAGCGGTTGGGAAGGCCGGTGAGCGCATCATGGGCTGCGGCATGGGCCAGTTGGCGCTGCAGGGCGCGCGCATCGGTAAAATCCTGGAAGACGATGACCTGGCCGCAGAATTCATCGCGGTCATTGATGATCGGCGAGACCACCTGTCGGATGCTGCATCGTGTGTCGTCACGGCGGATCAGCACCGCGCGGCTGTTCGGCATGGCGGGGGCGCGCGCGCCGGCGACCGAGCGCGCGACGCCGATGCGCTGACCGGTTTCCTCATCGACCGCCCAGTAGACGTGGCCGAGCAGCTTGCCCAGCGCCGCGCCGCTGGACGTGCCCGTCAGTTTCTCCGCGACCGGATTCATGAAGGTGACGCGGTTGCTCGCATCCGTGCAGATCACGGCATCGCCGATCGACTGCAACGTCACGCGAAGTCGCTCCTTTTCGCTGGCCAGCATCGCGGCGGAGATCGCAAGACGCTCCTCGGCTTCCTTGCGCCGGGTGATGTCGGTCAGGCTGCCGATCGCCCTGATCAGCCGGCCATCCTCCGCCCGCTCGATGGCCTTGCCGCGATCGAGTATCCAGATCCAGCGCCCATCCTTGTGGCGCATGCGGAACTCGGCCTCGAAGAACGGCGTCTTGCCTTCGAGATGCGCACGGTCGATCTCCTCGACGGCCGCGCGGTCTTCAGGATGGATCATCCTCAGCCAGCGGTCGGGGTCGCCATCCAGCTCGCCCTCGGCGTAGCCGAGCATCTGCACCCAGGTCGCGGAATAGGAAGTGCCGCCCTTGCGCAGATCGAATTCCCACACGCCCTGGCCGGCACTGGCAAGGGCAAAATTCCAGCGCGTCTCGGCCTCGGTGACCAGCGCCTCCGACTTCCGGCGCGCATCGATGTCCTCGATCTGGGAGACGATATAGAGTGGCTGGCCGTTGCTCTCATCACGGATGATGGAGCCAGAGAGCAGCGCCCAGACAGCCGTTCCGTCTTTCCTGAGGTAGCGCTTCTCGAAGCGGAAGCTGTCGCTCACGCCCGCTTTCAGCTCCTCGATTATCGTACGGCCCGCATCGACATCGTCAGGATGCGTGACCTCCCGGAAGGTCAGCCCTTCAACGTCCTCGCGGGAGCGACCCAGCATGGTGGCGAAGGCGGTGTTGCTGCGCATTATCCGGCCGTCTATGCCGACAACGGCTACGCCGATCGCGGAGTCCTCCATGACCCTGTGGAAGCGTTGCTCGCTTTCCATGAGTCGCCGGTCGAGCGACGTGGTTCGCCCGAACGTCAATGCCGCGAGTCCGACGGCGATCGCCGTCGCCGTCCCGACACCGACGTGCAGCGTCCCGCCCGTACCAACTTCGAGCCAGGCCAGCAGCGCCGATAAAAGCGCCGTGAACAGACTTACCGCCAGCAATATTTGTGTCCAGCCTCCGTTGGATCGGAAGCTGATTGGTTTTTGCCAAGTCACGATACGTGCCACCCCGCGCGTCATCGCTTTTGGCTGCAACCGTGACGGAGCGGTTTTAAGGAAAGGTTGCATCCGGCGTGGCCGGTGCGACCCGCGCCGGTCATTTGCCGGCATGCTTAAGGATCGGTGTTCGCGCGCGGCCCTACCAGCGCACGAACAGCCTTCCGCCAAGCGCGCCAAGCGCGGTGAGGAAGGCGATGGCGATCGTGTACCAGGTGGCGACGAAGAGCGGCGAATCGTCGAAGCAGTGCGCGGCATAGAAGGTAGCCGCCACGCCGCCGGCCAACAGGCCGGCCACCGCTCCGGACAGCACCGGGCGCGGCGGCGCCCCATGGCGCAAGGCCATGAGGAAGACCGCCAGCGGGCCGAGACCGATCAGCGGGATGAACGTCATGCAGATGTACATGTTCGTGCCGATCAGACGACGGCCCCAGTCGGCCGAGGGAACGGCAAGGAGCTCAAGGATCACGGCGACAGCGACCAGGATCGGTGCGACCCACATTGCGAGGGCCAGCCGCCGCGTGGCCGCGCCGGGCACGGACAGCGCGCGGATGAAGACGAAGGCGGTGACCGCAAGCGCGACCGTGTAGGTGAACTTGGCCGGAAAGCGCATCGTATGCATGGCGGAGGCCATGTCGGGGCGCGGACCGATTGTCAGCATGAAAACCGTCGCCGCGATGAGCACGGCGGCGCCCAGCGCCACCCACCAGGCGGCGGCCTGCGGCATCGCCCGGCTGCGGGCATCGGCGTCGAGCGCCTTGATGAGATCGTCCGTCCTCATGTCGTTTTCCCGAACCGCCTGGCAATGGCGGCGAGCCCGCGATGCAGCGAAACGCGCACCGCCGTCTCGCTGATGCCCAGCTTCGTCGCCGTTTCACCGATGGAGCGCCCCTCGACCGACACGGATGAGACCACCGAACGCAAGGCCGGCGTAAGTCCGTCGAGCGCACGGCCGATGTCGCGCTCGCTGACGCTCTCCGCTTCCGGCTCGGCGATCGTCTCGGCGATATCGCCTATATCGATCTCGATGCGACGCCCGCGCCGGCGGAACGCATCGATCAGCTTGAACCGTGCAATGGCATAGAGCCAGGGCAGCACCGGCTGGTCCTGCCGCCAGGTGTGACGCTTGACGTGTATGGCCAGCAAGGTTTCCTGCACGACATCCTCGGGATCGACCCCGCCCTGGACGATCCTGCGCCGGGCAAAGCCGCGCACCAGCGCGGCGGTTCTGTGAAGAAAGTCCGCGTACGCCTTCTCGTCTCCCGCGAGCGCGGCCCTGAGCAACCGGGAAAGCTCGGCCTCGTCCTTGCCCGTCACAGGCTCCATTCCCCCGATCTTCGCGCCCTCGCACGGATTTGTTACGTGGCCGGCGAAATAATGTCCAAGCCTATGTGCGGAGCAAATCACGAAAGCGCGCGGACATCGCCATGGAAGACCGGACGCCTCCGGCGCGTTCACGCATAATTGTGTGCTTGCCGGCGCTAGCATGGAGGCGGCGGCGGTTTGAAGCAGGGTCACAATGTTGACTATCACTGTCATGTATTGGTAGGTGCAACTGCCCCCAGACCCCAAGAGCGAGGATTACCCATGAAACATGCTTTTAGCGCGCTTGCAGGCGCCACGGCGCTCGTCTTCAGCCTGATTGCCGCTCCAGCCATGGCGGATGACGAAGGCATCATCGTCTACAACGCCCAGCATGAAAGCCTCGCCAAGGAATGGGCGGCCGGCTTTACCAAGGAGACCGGCATCAAGGTCACGCTGCGCAACGGCGGCGACAGCGACTTCTCAAACCAGATCGTCGCCGAAGGCGCCGCCTCGCCGGCCGACGTGTTCCTGACCGAGAATTCGCCGGCCATGGCGCTTGTCGAGGCCGCTGGACTGTTTGCCACGGTGGACGCCGACACGCTGGCCCAGGTGCCGCAGGAGTATCAGCCGTCGACCGGCAAATGGGTGGGCGTCGCCGCCCGCAGCACCGTCTTTGCCTACAACAAGGACAAGCTCAAGGAAGACCAGTTGCCCAAGTCGCTGCTCGATCTCGCCGACGCGAGCTGGAAGGGCCGCTGGGCGGCATCGCCGTCGGGCGCCGACTTCCAGGCGATCGTCAGCGCGCTGCTGCAGCTCAAGGGCGAGGCCGCGACGGCAGACTGGCTGAAGGCCATGAAGGCGAACTTCAGCCCCTACAAGGGCAACAGCACGGTGATGAAGGCCGTCAACGCCGGTGAGATCGATGGCGGCGTGATCTACCACTATTACTATTTCGGCGATCAGGCCAAGACCGGCGAGAACAGCAAGAATGTCGGGCTGCACTATTTCAAGAACCAGGATCCGGGCGCCTTCGTCTCGATCTCCGGTGGCGGCGTGCTGGCTTCGAGCAAGCACCAGAAGGAAGCCCAGGCTTTCCTGAAGTGGGTGACCGGCAAGGGCGGCCAGGAAATCCTGAAGACCGGCACTTCCTTCGAATATGCCGTCGGCAAGGATGCCCAGTCCAATCCGAAGCTGGTGCCGCTCGCCGATCTCCAGGCGCCGAAGGTGGACCCGGCGACGCTCAATTCGAAGAAGGTCATCGACCTGATGACGGCAGCCGGCTTGCTTTAGCCGACGTTCGTCCTAAAAGGGCAGTCGACTGCGCTCCTGCGGGAACTCGCTTTCCGCGGGAGCGCTCTGTTTTAGAGATGGCATCGTCCATGACGGCAAGCTGGTCCCAGGCGCGAGTGTCCGAACATCGGCAACGATCTTCGGCGAACTTCCCGCGCGCCGCCCGCGCGACCGGCCATGCCACGCTCCCCGCCGCTGGATGGCGGCATGGCGGCTGAGCCGATGCGCCCCGCTGCCGAACTCGCGCCGCCGGGCGCGCCATGGCAGGCGGCGACCGGCCTGCGGGCTCGCCGGCGCGTCGTGCCCTGGATCACGATGGCCGCCGCTCTCGTCTCGCTGCTCACCCTGCTGCCGCTCGCCTTCATCGTCTGGGTCGCGGTCCAGACGGGCTGGGAAACCGTGCAGGCGCTGGTGTTCCGACCACGCGTCGGCGAGCTGCTGGTCAACACCATGCTTCTGGTCGTCCTGACGGTGCCGATCTCCATCGCCCTGTCGGTGGCGCTGGCCTGGCTGACGGAGCGCAGTGACCTGCCCGGCGCGCGCTTCTGGGCCTGGCTGTCCGTGGCGCCGCTCGCCATACCCGCCTTCGTCCACAGCTATGCCTGGATCACCCTCCTGCCCTCCATGCATGGCCTGTGGGCGGGCGTGCTCGTTTCCGTCATCGCCTATTTCCCGTTTCTCTACCTTCCCGTGGCCGCGGCGCTGCGGCGCCTCGATCCGGCGCTGGAGGACGCGGCGGCGGCACTCGGCCTCGGCCCATGGCGGGTGTTCTGGCGCGTGGTGCTGCCGCAACTCAGGCTGGCGATATGCGGCGGCTCGCTGCTGATCGGGCTGCACCTGCTGGCCGAATACGGTCTCTACGTCTTCATCCGCTTCGACACGTTCACCACCGCGATCGTCGACCAGTTCCAGTCGACTTTCAACGGGCCGGCGGCCAACATGCTGGCCGGCGTCCTCGTCTCCTGCTGCCTGGTGCTGCTGGCGCTGGAAATCCTGGTGCGCGGTGAGGAGCGCTACGCCCGGGTCGGCTCCGGAGCCGCGCGACATCAGCAGCGCATGCGGCTCGGGCGCGCCGCGCTGCCCTGCCTGCTGCTGCCGCTCGTGGTCGCGTTGCTGACGCTCGGCGTGCCCTCGCTCACCATCGGTCGCTGGCTGGTGGCCGGCGGAGCCGAAGTGTGGCGTCTCGACGAAATCAGCCTCGCACTCGGGCAGACCCTGTTCCTGGCGGTGGCCGGCGCCTTGCTGGCCACGGTCGCGGCCATGCCGATGGCCTGGATCTCGATCCGTGCGCCGGGGCCACTGCAGCGCCTGCTGGAAGGCTGCAACTACATCGTCGGTTCGCTGCCCGGCGTCGTCGTGGCGCTGGCACTGGTGACCATCACCGTGCGCGCGCTTCACCCTCTTTACCAGACACTGTTCACGATCCTGTTTGCCTATGCGCTGATGTTCCTGCCGCGCGCGCTCGTCAGCCTGCGCGCTTCGATCGCCCAGGCGCCGATCGAGCTCGAGCGCGCCGCGGCCAGCCTCGGCCGTGGTCCCCTGAAGGCGCTTTGGTCGACGACCATCCGCCTGTCGGCGCCGGGCGCGGCCGCCGGCATGGCGCTGGTCGCGCTCGGCATCACCAACGAACTGACGGCGACGCAGATGCTGGCGCCCAACGGCACCCGCACCCTGGCGATGGCGTTCTGGTCCTACAGCGGCGAGATCGACTATGCATCGGCCGCGCCTTACGCGCTGATCATGGTGGCGCTGTCGCTGCCGCTGACCTGGCTGCTCTATGTCCAGTCGAAACGGATGGCCGGACGATGAGCTTTCTTGAACTTCGTGACGTGCACAAGCGCTATGGCCCGGTCCAGGCTCTTGCCGGTGTCGACCTCACCGTCGCCAGCGGCAGCCGGACCGCCATCGTCGGCCCGTCCGGTTGCGGCAAGACCACCCTGCTGCGGCTGATCGCCGGCTTCGAGACGCCCGACCAGGGCACCATCGCGCTGGCTGGCGAGGTACTGGCCAATGGCGACGGCGCCGTGCCGGCCCATCGGCGCGGCATCGGGCTGGTGGCCCAGGACGGCGCCCTGTTTCCGCATCTGAGCATCGCCGACAACATCGGTTTCGGCATGGCGCGGAGCGAGACGCGGCGCGACGAGCGCATCGCCGAGCTCGCCTATACGGTCGGGCTGGACAAGGCGATCCTGAAGCGGCGCCCGCACCAGCTCTCCGGCGGCCAGCAGCAACGCGTCGCGCTGGCGCGCGCCATGGCCATGAAGCCTCGCCTGATGCTGCTGGACGAGCCGTTTTCGGCGCTCGATACCGGCCTGCGCGCATCGATGCGCAAGGCGGTGGCCGAACTGCTGGAGGCGGCCGGCATCACCACCATCCTGGTCACCCACGACCAGGCCGAGGCACTGTCCTTCGCCAGCCAGGTCGCGGTCATGCGTGACGGAAAGTTCTCGCAGGTCGGCACGCCGCGCGAACTCTATCTCAGGCCCAGGGACAGGATGATCGCCGAGTTCCTCGGCGACGCCATCATCCTTCCGGCAAAGATATCAGACGGTTTTGCCAGCTCGCCGCTCGGGCGCCTTGCCGTCGACACGACAGAGCGCCGCGACGTCGCCCGCATCATGCTGCGGCCCGAGCAGGTGCTGCTGAAGCGGACCTCGCGCGAGGGCATGTCCGGCACGCCTGACATGCTGTTCGGCGAGGTCACGGAATCCGAATTCGCCGGATCGGTCTGCACCATCGCGGTGCGGTTGCTGAACAGCGCCGACCCACCGGATGCGGCGGCAATCGGCAACACGCCGCTCATCCTGCGCAAGCCGGGCATGGATGCCCCCGCCGTCGGAGAGATCGTGCGCCTCACCGTCTCCGGCACGGCGCACGTTCTGGCCTAGTCGGCTATCTCGAAAGCGGACTTTCTGATAGCGGCCCCTTGGTCGTCAGGACTTAGCCTTCGTCCACCGCGCTCGAGCCAGGACTTGAAGGTGCCACGAATGCATGGTGCACGCCGCCTCTGGCCTTTACACAGGGTTCTTTGCTAAGGAGCGCGTTTCAATCAAACACTAATCCGAAAGAACCAGCGCGTAGCGATCGTGACAGGCTTTCATTCTTGTGACCAAGGTGACGAAGATGAAGAAGCCTTTTGTTTCGTTGCGTCCGGAAATCACGCGGTCGCACGCCTTTATCCTGATGAACTGGATGGAAGACGAACGCGTCACGCGCTACTTGAGCGATTCAGGCAGCGTGTCCCGGTTCATCGCACAGGCCGTCGATCGCGCGCAGATGCCGATCCTGACGCATCTGTTCAATCAGGGTGGCCGTTTCTTCATGGCTTATGACAGAAACGACACCCCGGTCGGCTTCGTCCGGCTGGTCAAGACCGGCGCTGAATGTGAAATCGTTCTTGTTGTCGGCGACCATGAAAACTGGGGGCAAGGACTTGGCGGCAGCACCATCCGGGAAGGTCTGAAACTCGCCTTCCTCGATATGCGCGCCGAAAAAGTCATTGCCAGGATTCACACCAACAACATGCGTTCGATGAAGGGTTTCGAGCGCTGCGGCTTTCATCTCCAGGGCAAAACGCCAACGCTCAATTCCCTGTCCATGACAGCGGATCGATATCTCCAGCTTCTGCGCGAAGGCGCGATGGCAGATTCGACCGAGATCTATGTCACGGAGATCGACAAGGCGCGGCTCCAAAGCCTGATGGTGTTCGAGGAAGAGGTGCCGATGGCCAACCTTGAACACGAGATCGAGAGAGCTATCGTCGTTGAGCCTCAGCGCGTAGCGCGCGACGTCGTGACGATGAACTCGCGGGTTGTGCTGCATATCGACGGCGAAAAACAGGAAGTCGCTCTCGTCTATCCGCGGGACGCCGACGAGCGCGATCGCAAACTATCGGTCTTCTCCGACATCGGCACCGCGATCCTGGGTTACCAGGAAGGCGATGCCATCGATTGGATGGTTACAGATCGCACCCGACGCATACTGATCGAAAAGATGATCTACCAGCCGGAATCGTCTGGTGATCTTCATCTCTAGGGCAATACCCCGAATAGCTCTCGGACTGTCGGAGACGACCCGGCGCCACCTCCGAGGCCAGGCGCTCGCCGGTCTCGCCGGAATAGACCGGCCAGTGCTCGAGGAAGTCGCAGCCGTGCACGACGACATGGCCGGGATCGCCAATGAGGATGATCGAATAGGTGGGCGGCGCCTGTTCCACGATCTCGTTTGAATTGACCAGGTCGAGCACGAACCGCGCGTGCAGGCCGCGCTGCGCCGAGAACGGAATCCCGGCCACGGTGCCGGCGATGTCGCGGTGGACATGCCCGAAGAAGATGTAGCCGGCATTGCCGTGACGGCCGAGCAGCGCAAGGAAGCGCCCGGCCTCCTCGAGACCCAGCGGGTCGAGTTGCGGCAGGCCAAGCGCCACCGGCGGATGGTGCAGGAAGAGATAGGCCGGCTGGCCGGCGGCCTCGCCGAGCCTGGCATCGAGCCAGCCGAGCCGCTTCTCGCACAGCTCGCCGCCGACGCGCCCCTCGGCGAGGGAATCGAGGAACAGCAGCCTCGCGCCGGCCACGTCGAAGGTCGACTGCACGAAGCCGTTGTCGTCGAGCGGGTGTTCGGGAAAGGCGGCCGCGAGGTTGGCCCGCAGGTCGTGATTTCCCGGCACGAGCCGGTACGGCACCGTCAGCGTGTCCAGCGCCGCCCTGAGATCGGCATAGGCCGCTGGCTCGCCAGCATCCGTCAGGTCGCCGGTGAAGACGCACAGCGCCGCGTCCGGATGGAACGCATTGATATGCGCCACGCATGAAAGCAGCCGCTGGTGGAGGTCGACGCCGTAGCGGGGCTCGCGCCCGCCGCCGAGATGGATATCCGAGACCTGAATGATTTTCGTTGTCATGACCTGATTCTCGCTCACGGCCCGGCAGTGGCCGGGCGCGGGCGGACCCTAGACGGGCTTCATGAAAGGCGTGCAACGGTCGCGGCGGCTGTGGAATAGCCCGCCGATACATCCCAAGCCTATGTTCTATCTCGGGCAATGCCCGCCCGGCACGCGCCGAGCCGCTTCGCGCTTTTCGGCACCGCGCGCTAGTTGCGGTCGACGGGCCGGGAGCGCATGCGCGACACCGTCTCGCGCTCGGCGCGCTTGCAGCGCATTGGCGGCAGGCCCCGGTCGAGGAGATCCATGTCCTCCAGCACCATGTCGCCCATGCGCTTGAAGGCGATGTCGAGCGCGCCGGCGCGATGCGCGGAGCGCAGGAACCCCGGCAGCGATCGCACCGGGTGATCCTCGGCCGGCGGTTCCTCGGGAAAGACGTCGCTGGCGGCCAATATGTGTCCGCTGCGCACTGCCTCCATCAGCGCCGGGAAATCGACCACGCCCGCCCGGGACAGGAGGATGAAGGCCGCATTCCTGCGCATCCTGGAGAAGGCCTCGGCGCCGAGGAAGCCCTGGTTCTCGCTAGTCACCGAAGCAACCACGAAGATGAAGTCGCTCGATGACAGCACCTCGTCGAGCGTGGCTGGCGTCACGCCCTGGTCGAGCAGCATGGATGGCGGCAGCCAGGGATCGAAGACCCGCGTCCGGGTACGGAAGCCCGACAGCAGGCGGTTGAGCGCCTTGCCGAGATCGCCGAAGCCGATGATGCCGACCTCCGCGCCCGAAAGCAGCCGCGCCCTGGCGTTGCCGTCGCCGCCCCAGAGCTCTTCGCCGCGGCGGAAGGCAAGGTCGGCGTCGACGATGTCGCGCGCGAGATTCAGCGCCATGGCAAGGCCGAGCTCGGCGACCGGCTCGGCGAAGACGAGGCCTGTCGTTACGACATGGATGCCACGCGAAAACAGCGTCTCGTAGGGCATGTTGTCGATGAGGTTGCTCTCGACGTTGAACACGCAGCGCAGCGACTTCAGCCGCTCCAGCAAAGCCGGCGGGATCGGCGGCTGGCCGATGATGTAGCGCGCCTGCGCGAGTTCGCTGTCAGGTAGCGAATCCAGCGCCGGCGCCGTCGTCTCCACGATACGGTACTTGGCGCGCAGCCTCTCCAGCGCCGGCGGCGTGAAGATCAGATCGAGCGTCCTGGGCTCGGGCGCGCTGATGACCAGGGGCCTGGCGCTGTCGGACATTGTCGCTCCTCCTCGCGCGGCCGAAGAAAATCCCCGGCGCTCGTCGGCCGGCCGCCCGAAAGGAATACACGCGCCGAGGGTCCGAAACCACCGGCTTGTCACATGGAGCGGAAGGGGCCGTGTCGAACGCGGCGGCGGGTCAGACCACTGGTTCGGGCAGCGAGGCGACGAAGAAGTCGAGCCGCGCCCCTGTCTCCGACGAAAAGAAATGCATGTCCGAGGGAGAGAATTTCAACCCTATGGTGGAGCCCGGCGCGGGGTGGGCCGACTCCGAGGTGACGACGGAGAACGATGCGCCATCGAGGTCGACGTAGACGACCCGTCCGGCGCCGAGCTCCTCGACGAAATCGACGGTCGCCTCGACCGCGCCGGCCGCGCCCGGATCGACCATGCGCACGGCTTCCGGACGTATCCCCATCGCCACTTTCGTGCCCACGGGCAGGCCGGCGCGAGGCATGGGCAGGCGTCGACTGCCCTCGAGAAGGGAAATGCCGTCGAGGGCGACGACGCCCTCCAGTATGTTCATCGCCGGAGCGCCGACGAAACTCGCCACGAAGCGGCTCGCCGGCCGGCCGTAGATCTCGGCCGGCGTGCCGACCTGCTCGACGCGGCCGCCATTCATCACCACCAGCCTGTCGGCCAGCGTCATCGCCTCGACCTGGTCGTGGGTGACGAAGACGGAGGTGGCGCCGAGGCGCCGATGCAGCTTGCGGATTTCGGAGCGCATCTGCACGCGAAGCTTGGCGTCGAGGTTGGAGAGCGGCTCGTCAAAGAGGAAGACCTTAGGCTCGCGGATCATCGCGCGCCCCATCGCGACGCGCTGCCGCTGGCCGCCCGACAGGGCCGCCGGCTTGCGGTCGAGCAGATGCTCGAGCTCCAGGATGCGTGCGACCGCCTGGATGCGCTGGTTGCGCTGCGCGGCGGCAACGCCGGCCACCTTGAGCGAGTAGCCGATGTTCTGCGCCACGCTCATATGCGGATAGAGCGCGTAGTTCTGGAACACCATCGCGCAGCCGCGCTCGCGCGGCTCGAGCTTGTTGACCACCTTGCCGTCGATGGCGATCGTGCCGTCGGAAATCTCCTCCAGCCCGGCAATCATGCGCAGCAGCGTGGACTTGCCGCAGCCGGAGGGGCCCAGGATGACCACGAACTCGCCCGAGGCGATGTCGAGGTTCACGCCATGCACGACCTGCGCCTTGGCGTAGCTCTTCTTGACGTCGCGGATGGTGATGGAAGCCATGAGCTGTCCTTTCCGGTCACTTCTCGGTGGCGATGAGGCCGCGCACGAACCAGCGCTGCATGGCCACCACGACGATCAACGGCGGCAGCATGACGATCAGCGTACCGGCCATGGCGATGTGCCATTCCGGCATGCCGCCGACATTGGGGATGAGCTGCTTGAGCTCGGTCACCGCAGTGGCGTGGCTGGCATCCGTGGTGATCAGCAGCGGCCACAGATACTGGTTCCAGGCCCACAGGAACATGATCGTCCCCAGCGCCGCCATGTTGGTGCGCGACAGCGGCAGCAGGATGTCGACGAAGAAGCGCAACGCGCCGGCGCCGTCCATGCGCGCGGCCTCGGTCAGCTCATCCGGCACCGTCAGGAAGAACTGTCGGTAGAGGAAGGTGCCGGTGGCGGTGGCGACCAGCGGCATGATCAGCCCGGTATAGGAGTTGAGCAGGCCGAGGTTGAGCGACACCTCCACGCCGGAGATCTTCTCGATCAGCCAGGAAAGGCCGGTGACGTCGAGGATCGCCTGATAGGGCGACAGCACATTGGCGACCACCGCGTAGGTCGGCACGATGCGCACCTCCAGCGGCAGCATCAGGGTGACGAAGATCAGCCAGAAGATCAGCGTTCGGCCGCGATAGCGGAAATAGACGATCGAGAAGGCGGTGAGCGCGGAGACGATCACCTTTCCCGCCGCGACGCCGGCGGCCATGACGAAGCTGTTGAAGAGCTTCGGGCCAAGGTCGGCCGTCGTCCAGGCCGTCTGGAGGTTGACCCAGAAATCGCTGCCCGGCAGCAGCGACATCGGCACGTCGTTAACCTCCTTCAGGCTGTGCGAGGCCGCGATCACCACGATCGCGAAGGGCGCGATGCAGAAGACGAAGCCGAGGAACAGGATCAGGTGTGTGAAGAGGTTGAGGATCGGGGTGCGTTCGACCATGGCGGCCTCACCTGTAATGCACGCGCCGCTCGATGAAGCGGAACTGGAAGATGGTGAGCACGATGATGAGCAGCATCAGGATGATGCTCTGCGCGGCGGCACCCGAATAGTCGAAGCCTTTGAAGCCGTCCGAGTAGATCTTGTAGACCATCAGATTGGTGGCGTTGGCCGGGCCGCCGGCCGTCATGATGTCGACGATGCCGAAGGAGTCCTGGAAGCTCTCGGTGATGTTGATGACGAGCAGGAAGAAGATGGTCGGCGTGATCAGCGGGAACTGGATGTCGCGGAAGCGCCTGACGACGCCGGCGCCGTCCATCGCCGCCGCCTCGATCAGCGAGCGGGGGATGGCCTGGAAGGCGGCGAGGAAGAAGATGAAGTTGTAGCCGACATATTTCCACGAGAAGGCGACGATGATGGATGCCATGGCGGCGACGCCGTCGAGGCCAGGGTCCCACAGGCCCGGCCAGAACCGGTTGACGACGGCCATGAAGCCGGCTTCCGGCGCCAGGATGAAACGGAAGGCCATGGCGAGCGCGGGCGCGGCGATGCCGTAGGGCCAGATCAGCACGACGCGGTAGAGGCGCGAGCCTGCAAGCTGCCGGTCGGTCAGTGCGGCGAGCACCAGCGCGATGACCATGGCAAGCCCGGTGCTGATGGCGGCGAAGACGAGGCTTGCGCTGATCGAATGCCAATAGTCGGCGTTGGAAAGGATCGACCGGAAATTGTCGAGACCGACCCAGATGTTGCCGCCGCCCCAGGGCTGCTGCAAGGTCAGCGACCAGTACACGGCCTGCCCGGCCGGCCAGTAGAAGAAGGTGAAGATCAGCAGCAGTTGCGGCACCGCGAACAGGATGCCGATCGTCGATCTGCTGAAGGTGACGCGCTTTTCCATCGATCCGTCAACGCCGCCGGGCGGCAGGTCCAGTCTATTTCATGGTGCGGCCGCCCGTCGACTCGCTACGGAGCGGACAGGCGGCCGTGATCATTCGGGCAATCAGGGAAGCGTCTTGCCCGGATAGGTCTGCTGGAAGCGCTCGAGGATGGCGTCGCCATTCTTGACCAGCGTGTCGAGGCCTTCCTGGACGCTGACCTTGTTGGCGAAGATCGCCTGCATCTGGGTGCCGAACTCGGCGCGGATCTGGGTGAAGTTGCCGAGGCGGATGCCGCGGGTGATTTCGGTCGGCTCGGAGGCGGTCAGGCTCTCGATCGCCACTTCACGGCCCTTGTAGGGCGCCTTGTCGTAGAAGTTGTTGGCCTTCATGAAATCGAAGCCCGACTTGGTCACCGGGATGTAGCCGGTGTTGGTCGACCAGAACAGCGCGGTCTTGGGATCGTGGATGAAGTTGAGGAAGGCGGCAGCGCCCTTGTATTCGGCCTCCGACTTGCCCGACAGAACCCACAGCGAGGCGCCCCCGACCAGCGAATTCTTGCGCTCGGTGCCGGCATAGGCCGGAAGCTCGGCGACATCCCACTTCATGCCTTCCTTCTGGGTCCTGCCGACCGTGCCGTGGTCGCCGACCGAGGTGAGGATGAGCTGGCAGGTGCCGGACGCGAAGGCCTGCACCATGTCCTGGCCGAGATCCTTCGACTTGATCTTGATGAAGCCCTCGTCATACCACTTCTTGAGGTCGGTGACGTACTGCACGAACTTGGTCTTGTTGACCTCGAGGCGGGCGTCGAGACCGTCATAGCCGTTGTTCTTGGTGGCGATCGGCTGGTTGTGGATGGCCGAGAACTGCTCCATCAACTGCCAGCTTTCGTTGGCCGAGATGTTGATGGCCATCGGGCATTCGTAGCCCGCTTCCTTCAGCGCCTTGAGGTCGGCGCCGACGTCTTCCCAGGTCTTCGGCGCCTCGGTCTTGCCGGTCTTGGCGAAGGCGTCCTTGTTCCAGTACATCAGCGCCGTCGACGAGTTGAACGGGAAGGACAGCATCTCGCCCTTCGAGGTCGCGTAGTAGCGGGCGATGCCGGGGAAATAGTCCTTGTAGTCGACCTTGTAGCCGTTCTCTTCCATCAGCTTGTCGGCGGGCTTGTAGGCGCCGGACAGCATCATGGTCGCGGTGCCGACATCATAGACCTGGACGACGGTAGGCTGCTTGCCGGCGCGGAAGGCGGCGATCGTGTTCTGCAGCGTGGCGTCGTAATTGCCCTGGCTGGTGCAGACGACCTCGTAGTCCTTCTGCGACTCGTTGAAGTTCTTGCACATGGTGTCGACGACACGCGCCAGATCGCCCGAAAGGCCGAACCAGAAGTCGAACTTGGCGGGCGCGGCGGAAGCCGGCAGCACTGCGGAGACGCTGATAGCGCCGGCGGCGAGCGCCGCCAGACCGTTCTTGATGATCGACATGAATCTCATTCCCTGTTGAGTGGCTTGTTGTTCAAGGATCGTTGCGCAGGTCCCTGGCCGTCTCTTAGAGAAAGTATGTGACAGTTCTTTTGTGGCTTTTTGGCCCCTCCCGACCACCCTGCCTGGCCGCAAGCGGCGGCACGCCGTGGTTGCAATCGCGATAACCGACTCCTCAATCCGGCAACCTCTAAGCATTCAGGCTGCCAGGAATATCGCGGGAAATTGGGTGAGGGGCGATGTTGACGGTCTATAATTGCATCGTGAACCAGCACGATCTGAGGCTGGTCGCGCTGGCCGCGCTGATATGCGGCATCTCTTCCTTTTCGGCGGTCAACCTGCTGCGCCATGTCGGCCGGTCGACGCACAGGAACCGCCTTGTCTGGCTGGCGATCGCCGCCAGCTCGACCGGCTTCGGTATCTGGGCCACGCATTTCATCGCGATGATCGCGTTCACGCCCGGCATACCCAACGGATACAATCCGGAACTGTCGGCGCTCTCGCTGGCCGCCGCCATCGTGCTGACCGCCGTGGGCATGTGGGTGGCCACCCTGCGCGGCGGCATCGACCATTTCCTGGTCGGCGGCGCCATATTGGGCGCTGGCATCGCCGTCATGCACTATACCGGCATGGCCGCCTTCGAGGTGCAGGGCCGCATCGTCTGGAATCAACTCCTCGTCGCCGTGTCCCTGATGGGCGGCGTGTTCCTCGGCGCGCTCGCACTGCTCGTCGTCCTGCGCCGGCCTTCCACGCTGGCGACGATCGGCGGCGCTGTGCTTCTGACGCTGGCGATCTGCGTCCTGCATTTCACCGCCATGGCGGCGGTGTCCATCTTCCCCGATTCCTCCATCGAGATCTCGCCCTATACTGTCGCGCCGATGTCGCAGGCCTTCGCCGCCGCCGCCGCAAGCCTGGTGATCCTCGTGCTGTCCGGCACGGCGCTGTGGATCGATCTGCGCTTCCGCCGCCAGAAGGCCGAGGCCGATCGCATGCATGGCCTGGCAAATGCCGCGGTGGAGGGCCTGATCGTCTGCGACGGCACGCGCATCGTCAGCGCCAATGACAGCCTGGCGAAGCTGACGGGCCTTGCCAGCGAAACGCTGAATGCGATGCAGCTCGGCGATCTGTTCGACGAGCGTGACGAGATGAGCAGCCTCGGCGAGCAGGCCCGCGAAGCGGATCTCAAGGGGCCGGCCGGCACGCGGATCCCGGTCGAGCTCATCGCAAGGACGATCGACTATTGCGGCAAGCCGCACACGGTGGTCGCCGTCCGCGACGTTCGCGAACGCAGGAAGGCGCAGGAGGAAATCCTGCGGCTCGCCCATTTCGACCCGCTCACCGGCCTTGCCAACCGGCGCAGCTTCTCGGCACGGCTCGACGCCGAGATCTCGGCGACGGCCAGGGGGGCGAATGGCAGGCACCTGGCGCTTCTTCTGTTCGACCTCGATCGCTTCAAGGAGGTCAACGACCTCTATGGGCACGGCGCGGGCGATGCGCTGCTGCAGAAGGTGGCGAAATGCGCCTCGGGCGTGCTGCGCCACGGACAGATGCTCGCCCGCCTCGGCGGCGACGAGTTCGCCATCATCGCGCCAAACCTTCCCGACGCGCTCGCCGCCGGTCGCATCGCGGACGCCGTTCTGGCCGCAATGCACGAGGAAAACAGGACCTCGCCCGGTGGCGCCCTCATCTCGGCCAGCATCGGCATCGCGCTCTACCCGCTCGATGCCGAAGACCAGACCGGCCTCATCAGCCATGCCGACACGGCGCTATACCGCGCCAAGACGGAAGGACGCGACACCTACCGCTATTTCGAGGCGGCCATGGGCGCCGCCGCCCGCGACAAGCGGGTTATGGAGCACGAGTTGCGCCAGGCCATCGCGCGCCGGGAGTTTCGCCTCGTCTACCAGCCTCAGAAGGAGATCAATGGCGGTCGGATGATCGGTTTCGAGGCTTTGGTGCGCTGGCGCCATCCCGAGCGGGGTGACGTCTCGCCCGCGATCTTCATCCCGGTTGCGGAGGATGGCGGCATCATCGGCCAGATCGGCGACTGGGTGCTGGCGACTGCCTGCGAGGAAGCGGCGCGCTGGGAGAACCCGCTTATGGTCGCGGTCAACGTATCGGCGGTCCAGCTCCACAACCCGAATTTCAGCCGCAAGGTGCACGAGACGCTGCTACGCACGGGCCTCGCGCCCGGCCGGCTGGAACTCGAGATCACCGAGACGGCGCTGGTGAAGGACATGCCGCGCGCCCTGGCGACGCTCCGGCAGATCAAGGCGCTTGGCGTGCGCGTGGCGATGGACGATTTCGGCACCGGCTATTCGTCGCTGTCGAACCTGCGCGCCTTCCCCTTCGACAAGATCAAGATCGACGCGTCCTTCATCAAGTCGGTCGACAAGAACGGCCAGGTCGCGGCCATCGTGCGCGCCGTGCTCGGTCTGGGACGCGGCCTTGGCCTGCCGGTGCTTGCGGAAGGCGTCGAGACGCTCGGCGAACTCGACTTCCTCAACGCCGAGGCGTGCGAGATCGGACAGGGCTATTATCTCGGCAAGCCCAGCCCCATCGAGGCATTCGGCGAATTCACCGGCACGACCGCGTCGCCGGCGCGCGAGGTGGCCGCGCAAGGCGCGCGCCCGCGTCGCGCGGCGCCGCGCCTGCGCTCCGTCTGATCGGCAGGAAAGATCGAAGCGGCCGGCTGGCGGACGATACCGGCAGCGACCGTCGGTCGCGCGGGCTTACTTCGCCAGCGCGGCCTCTACGAGCTTCCTGGCGTCCTGGCTTGCCCATTCGGCCGGGCCGTTCATGTGGGCGACCAGGCATCCCTGGCCATCGATCAGCATGGTGACTGGCAGGCCGAGCGCGAGGCCACGCTTCTTGAGATCGTTGAACAGGGCCATCGTGGAATCCCGGTAGAAGCCGAGCTTCTCGACCCCGATCTCCTGCAGGAACTTCTTCGGCTTTGCGTCGTCGCCGGTATCGACATTGACCGCGATCACCTGGAAGGCATCGCTGCCCATGTCCTTCTGCAGCGCGTCGAGCGCCGGCATCTCGGCCCGGCAGGGCGCGCACCAGGTCGCCCACAGGTTGAGCAGCACCGTCTTGCCGGCATGGTCGGCCAGCGTCATCGGCTTGCCGTCCGGCCCGTTGAAGGCGAGATGCCGCATCGACTGCGGCGGATCGGCGGGCAGCAGCGCGGCGACCTCGCCGGTGGCGGCGGCGGCGACCTTCTTGGCACGCTCGGCGCCGGCGGCGCAGGCTACGTCGTCCTTGCCGTCGGCCGTGGCGGCCTGATCCGGCGCGTTGTTGCCAGAACCGCTCTCCCTGACATATACCGCGACCGCGCCTGCCAGAACGCCCGCGACGAGGGCGGCGAGGATCAGGCGAGGGGCGGGGAAAAATCGATTACCGTCTGCCATTCTCAAAACTGCTCCGAAAGCACGGGTTATAGCGATGAGCGACAAGAAGGCCAGCAACCAGATGTGGGGCGGACGTTTTGCCTCGGGTCCGGCCGCGATCATGGAAGCGATCAACGCGTCGATCTCGTTCGACCGCAAACTCTATGCCCAGGACATCGAGGGCTCGGTCGCCCATAGCCAGATGCTGGCGCAAACGGGCATTATTTCGGCGGCCGATCAAGAAAAAATCGCTCACGGGCTGAACACGATCCTGAAAGAGATCGAGTCCGGCGCCTTCGAATTCTCGACCAAGCTGGAAGACATTCACATGAATGTCGAGGCGCGCCTCGCCGAGCTGATCGGCCCCGCCGCCGGACGGCTGCACACCGCCCGCTCGCGCAACGACCAGGTGGCCGTCGACCTCAGGCTGTGGGTCAAGCGGGAATCGCAGCGCGTCGCCGAAGCGCAGAAGGGACTTATGACGGCGCTGCTGGAGCGGGCCGAGGAACACGCCGCCACGGTGATGCCGGGCTTTACCCACATGCAGGCGGCGCAGCCGGTGACCTTCGGCCACCACTGCATGGCCTATGTCGAGATGTTCGCGCGCGACCTGTCGCGGACCCGCGACGCGATCGAGCGGATGGACGAGAGCCCGCTCGGCTCGGCCGCGCTCGCCGGCACCAGCTTTCCGATCGACCGCCACATGACCGCCAAAACGCTGGGCTTCCGCGAGCCGATGCGCAATTCGCTGGACGGCGTCTCGGACCGCGATTTCGCGCTCGATTTCCTGTCCATGGCAGCGATCTGCGCCACGCACCTGTCGCGCCTGGCCGAGGAGATCATCATCTGGTCGACGCCGCAGTTCGGTTTCGTCAGGCTGTCGGACAGCTTCTCCACGGGCTCCTCGATCATGCCGCAGAAGAAGAACCCCGACGCCGCCGAACTGGTGCGCGGCAAGACCGGTCGCGTCAACGGCCATCTCGTCGGCCTGCTGACGGTGATGAAGGGGATGCCGCTGACTTACGGCAAGGACATGCAGGAAGACAAGGAATCGGTCTTCGACGCCGCCGAGACGCTGGACCTGATGCTGGCGGCGACGACCGGCATGGTGCGCGACATGACGGTCAACGCGGCTGCCATGAAGAAGGCAGCAGGCGCCGGCCACGCCACCGCGACGGACCTGGCCGACTGGCTGGTGCGCACGCTGGGCCTGCCGTTCCGCGAGGCCCATCATGTCACCGGACGGGCCGTGGCGCTGGCGGAGGAAAAGAAAGTCGGGCTGGAGAAACTCTCGCTCGACGACCTGCGCTCGATCCACCCGGGCATTACCGAAGACATTTTCTCGGTGCTGGCCGTGCAGAATTCGGTTAAGAGCCGCGTCAGCTTCGGCGGCACCGCGCCGTCGGAAGTGAGGAAGCAGATCCGCTATTGGAAAAAGCGCCTCGCCAAGGCGTAATGCCAACAGCAGGCGGCCAGGCGGGCTTACCCGGCGCCCCTATCGGCACGGCGAGGTCAAACCGCATTTTGCATCCCGCTCCAGGGGTGCAATGCACCTAAAACTCGGATAAAAGCGGCAGCACGCAAATGTTACGAACGGATGGATCGATGACCGGTCGCAGGATTTTGGTGACGCTGACGCTGCTGACGGCGATGGCGGCCGTCACGGCCTGCGGCAGGAAAGCCGCTCTCGACACGCCCTATGAAGCGGCCGTGCAGGCGCGCAAGGACGCCGAGAAGGCCAAGCAGCCGCTGCCCCCGGAGCCGGCGAAACCGGTCCAGGACAAGAAGTTCATCCTCGATCCGCTGATCTAGCGCCGGGCGGACCGGGCTCGGCCCGGTCGCACCGCGCTCCAAACTCCCGGAACCATTCCCGTGAACCATTTCGAATACCGCGACGGCATCCTTCATGCCGAGGACGTGGCGATACCAGATATCGCCGCGCAGGTCGGCACGCCCTTCTACTGCTATTCGACCGCGACGCTGACCCGGCATTACCGCGTCTTCAGCCAGGCCTTCGCGGGCCTCGACGCGCTGGTCTGCTATGCCATGAAGGCTAACTCCAACCAGGCCGTGCTGCGCACGCTGGCGCGGCTTGGCGCCGGCGCCGACGTGGTCTCGGAAGGCGAGCTGCGCCGTGCGCTCGCCGCCGGTATTCCCGCCGCCAAGATCCTGTTTTCCGGGGTCGGCAAGACGGCTCGCGAGATCGACTTCGCCCTGTGGGCCGGCATACTGTGCTTCAACGTCGAATCCGAGCCGGAGCTCGAACTGCTTTCGGCCCGCGCCGTGGCGCTGGGCAAGGTGGCCCCCGTCTCGCTGCGCATCAACCCGGATGTCGACGCCAGGACCCACAAGAAGATCTCCACCGGCAAGGCCGAGAACAAGTTCGGCATCCCGTGGCAGCGCGCCCGCCAGGTCTATGCCCGCGCCGCCGAGCTTCCGGGCATCAAGGTCACCGGCATCGACACCCATATCGGTAGCCAGATCACCGAATTGCAGCCCTTCGACGACGCGTTCGCGCTGCTGGCTGAACTGGTCGGCACGCTGCGCGCCGACGGCCACGCCATCGACCATGTCGATCTCGGCGGTGGCCTCGGCATCCCCTACCGCGTCGACAACAGCCCGCCTCCCCTGCCCGATGCCTATGCCGAAGTCGTGCGCAAGCACGTCACCAAGCTCGGCCTGAAGGTGATGTTCGAGCCGGGCAGGCTGATCGTCGGCAATGCCGGCATCCTCGTCTCGGAAGTGATCTTCGTGAAGGAAGGCGACGCGAAGAACTTCCTGATCGTCGACGCGGCGATGAACGACCTGATCCGGCCGACGCTCTACGACGCCTTCCATGACATCCGCCCGGTGGTGCAGCCGCCGGCGAACACGCCGCGCATGAAGGTCGACATCGTCGGCCAGGTTTGCGAGACGGGAGACTATCTCGGCCTCGACCGCGACCTGCCGAGGCTCAAGGCCGGCGACCTCGTGGCCGTGTCGACCGCCGGCGCCTATGGCGCGGTGCAGGCCGGCACCTACAACACCCGCCTGCTGGTGCCGGAAGTGCTGGTCGACGGCGACCGTTTCCATGTCGTGCGACCGCGTGGCAGCTATGAAGAGCTGATCGGGCTCGACTCGGTTCCGGACTGGTTGAAGTAGTCGTCCGAATCCACGCGCGAGCAATTCCAGGAAGCTCTAGAACCTATCCTGGATCAGCGCCTTCGCCCCGGCGATCCTCCTTCGTCGCGGCTGTAGAACGTCCAGGAGCACGCAATGACCGGTGACAAGTCCATCATCACGCGCGAGCGCATCGCCGCCGCCGAGCAGCGGATCCGGCCTTTCGTGCGGCATACGCCTGTGCTTCGGGTCGACATGGCCGATTTCGGCCGGCCGTCATTGCCGGTGGACCTCAAGCTCGAATGCCTGCAGCACTCCGGCTCGTTCAAGGCACGCGGAGCCTTCACCAACTTGCTCGAGCGGCAGGTGCCGCCGGCCGGCGTCGTCGCGGCCTCGGGCGGCAACCACGGCGCGGCGGTCGCTTATGCCGCCATGCGCCTCGGCCATAAGGCGACGATCTTCGTTCCAGAAGTCAGCCCGCCGGCCAAGCTCGAGCGCATTCGCGGCTACGGCGCCGAGCTCGTGGTGGGCGGAGCGCGCTACGCCGAGGCGCTGGCCGCCAGCGAGGAATTTGCAGTCAGGACAGGCGCCTTGCAGGTTCACGCCTTCAACCAGGAGGAAACGCTCATCGGCCAGGGCACGCTCGGACAGGAAATCGAGGCCGACCTGCCCGATCTCAACACGCTTCTGGTCGCGGTCGGCGGCGGCGGCCTGATCGGCGGCATCGCCGCCTGGTTTTCCGGGCGCATCAGGATCATCGCCATCGAGCCTGAAGGCGCGCCGACGCTCCATCGCGCTTTCGAGGCCGGCCACCCCGTCGACGCGCCGACCGAGGGCGTTGCCGCCGATTCGCTGGCGCCGAAACGCGTCGGCGAGATGATGTTCCCGATTGCCGAGGCGTTCGTCGAGCGTTCCATCCTGGTCAGCGACGACGAGATAATCGCCGCACAGAGAGCTCTCTGGAATCGGGTCCGGATCGTTGCCGAGCCGGGTGGCGCGGCCGCCTTCGCGGCGATGCTTTCCGGTCGCTACGCGCCTGAACCCGGCGAGCGCGTGGGCGTCCTGGTGTGCGGTGCCAACACCGACCCGTCGAAGCTCTGATCTCCGCCCCGGATCCTGCCCCGTTTTCGGCGTGGCTTTCGCTACGATGCGGCGCGCCGTTACGAAAACGCCGGTTCACGTTTTCGGCCCCCGCCTCGCCTTTGCCGTGTTTGCTGGTATTGTTCGACTCGTGAGGTTCGGGCTATCCCGCCCGCCCCGGAAGGGCTGATGACGCGACGACCCGCCAATAGCAATGATGACAGCTTCGTCGGTCGCCTGGCCATAAGCCGGCTGGCGACGCGGCTGTCCATGATTGTCGAGCGTGGCTGGCCGCTGCTGCTTCCGCTCATCGCTGTCGCCGGGCTTTTCCTCAGCGTCTCCTGGTTCGGCCTGTTTGCCCGCATGCCGGATGTCCTGCGGCTTGCCGTGCTCGCCATCTTCGGCCTGGCCACGCTTTCCGCTCTCTATCCGCTTCGCTTTTTCAGGTTGCCGGCCGAGGCCGAGATCGACCGGCGCATCGAGGCTGCCAACGCCCTGCTGCACGAGCCCGTGCAGGTGCAGGCGGACCGCCCTAGCGGCCGCGAAAGCAGCTTTGCGCAGGCGCTGTGGCGCGAGCACCAGCGCCGCATGGCGCGCAAGCTCGACGGCGTCACAGCGGACCTGCCGCGCCCGCGCGTGCCCGACCGCGACCCCTGGGCCCTGCGCGCGGCGGTGGCGCTGCTTTTCGTCATCGCCTTCGCCTTCTCCTTCGGCCCGACCGGCGGCGGCATCGCCGACGCCTTCACCGCCCGCGCCTTGCGCGATGCGGTGCCGCCGCGCATCGACGCCTGGGTGACTCCGCCGGCCTACACCGGCAAGCCGCCGCTTTTCCTCACCGCCGACGCCAACCAGGCCACGCCGACCTTCACCGTGCCCGAGGGCAGCGAGGTTTCGGTGCGTGTCACCGGCGGCCTCGGCGACGAGACCCTGCGCTACAACGACGCCAGCGGCAACGGCCGCGACATCGATCCGGCCGGCACGCAGGCGGGCGCTGCCCAGGCGGGCGCCGCTCAACCCGCGGCGCCGGCCCCCTCCAGGGCGCGCCAGTTCACGGGCAAACTGACGGGCGACGGCACGCTGACGCTGAAATCGGGCGAAGACGAACTCGCCCGCTGGGCCTTCGCGGTGCAGCCCGATACGCCGCCCCGGATCCGCTTCGTCGGTGAACCGAAACGTGCCGTCAACGGCGCCTTCGAGCTCAACTACGAGATCGACGACGACTATGGCGCCGCCAGCGCCAAGGCGGTTTTCGCCCTGGCGGACCCGCAGGCCCCGGACGCGCGGCCGCTCTATGGCCCGCCCGACATGCCGCTTGCGCTGCCGCGACGCGGCGGCAAGACAAAGACCGCCAAGACGACCAAGGATCTGACCGAGCATGTCTGGGCCGGCGGCAACATCAAGCTGACGCTCTCCGCGACGGACGATGCCGGGCACACGGCGACCAGCGAGACCAAGACGCTGGTCATGCCGCAACGCCCGTTCTCCAATCCGCTCGCCAGGGCCGTGATCGAACAGCGGCGGCTTCTGGCGCTCGACGCCAACGCCAAGCGGCGCGTGCTCGACCTGATGGACGCCATCACCTTGCGGCCCGAGGACACGTTCGACAACATGTCGAGCTACCTCGCCATCATCAGCGCGCGCAGCCGCCTCAAGCTGGCCGAGAGCGACGACCAGTTGCGCAGCGAAGTTTCCTATCTCTGGGAAATCGCCCTCGGCATCGAGGAGGGCAATCTGTCGGCGGCCGAGAAGCGCCTGCGCCAGGCCCAGCAGGCCTTGCAGGATGCCATCAAGAACGGCGCCAGCGACGAGGAGATCGACAAGGCGATGAAGGAACTGCGCGAGGCGATGAACCAGTTCCTGCAGGAATTCGCCGAGCGCGCCAAGCAGAACCCCAATCTGCCGCAGATGCAGCAGAACGGCCGCGAACTGCGCCAGAGCGACATCGAACGCATGATGAAGGAGATCGAGGACCTGGCGAAGTCGGGCAACCGCGACAAGGCCCAGCAACTGCTCTCCCAGTTGCAGGACATGATGAACAATCTCCAGGCCGGACGCCAGCAGCAGGGCGGCCAGCAAGACAGTGAGATGAAACAGCAGATGGACAAGCTGGGCGACATCATGCGGCGCCAGCAGGAGATGATGAACGAGACGTTCCGCATGGACCAGATGCAGCGGGGCGGCGGCCAGAATGGACAATCCCCCGACGACCAGGCGGGTGACGGCCAGGACGGGCAGCAGCAGCCAGGCGTCGGCGACGACCGCGATCCGCTCGGACGGCCCAAGCCGATGACGCCCGAGGAGTTCGCCGACGCGCTGAAGCAGTTGCAGGAAGGCCAGGGCAAGCTGCAGAAGGATCTCGAGCAGTTGCAGAAGGGCCTGCAGGGCATGGGCGTCGAGCCGGGCCAGGGCTTCGGCCAGGCCGGCAAGTCGATGGGCGATGCCGAGCGCGCGCTCGGCGAAGGCGACGGCAACAGCGCCGTCGGCCACCAGGGCCGCGCGCTGGAGGCGCTGCGCAACGGCGCCAAGGACATGATGAAGCAGTTCCAGGCCATGCAGGGCGACCAGGGTGGCAGCCAGGAGGGTGGCCGCCGTGAAAGCGCGGACCGCGACCCGCTCGGCCGGCCGAATGCCAGCAAGGGTCCTGACTTCGGCGACTCGGTCAAGGTCCCGGACGAGATCGACGTCCAGCGCGCGCGACAGATCCTCGAGGCCATCCGCAAGCGGCTCGGCAACGCGCTGAGCCCCGATCTCGAGCGCAGCTACCTGGAGCGCTTGCTGGAGCTGAAATAGCCTTCGCTCCGGACTGTTCTTCGTCGATGGCCGGCGGATCGCCGCGGCAACAGGAGACATCGCCACGATGCCGAAACTCGGTGCCGTAACACCCATCCTTCGCATGTTCGACATTGCCAAGGCGCGTGAGTTCTATCTCGGTTTCCTTGGTTTCGAGGTGCTGTTCGAACACCGTTTCGACGACGGCGCGCCGCTCTACATGGCCGTTTCCCGTGACGGCTGCGAACTGCATCTGAGCGAGCATCACGGCGATGGCTCGCCCGGCATCTCCGTGCGCGTTGAGGTCGAGGGTATCGCGGCGCTGCACCGCGAACTCATCGGCAAGGCCTATCGCTACGCGAGGCCCGGCCTTGAGGAGACGCCCTGGGGAACACGCGAGGTCTCGGTGGCCGATCCCTTTGGCAACCGGCTGCATTTCTTCGAGGACCAGCCCCGATCCTAGCCCTCCCCAGCTGGATACCGGCCGATTGCGGCCACCCCTGATCGGCGCTATCGTCCGCGCAAGGGGGATGGGGCATGATCGACTTCTGGTTCTCCATCGGTAGCACTTACAGTTACCTCTCCGTCATGCGCCTTGCCGATCTGTCGGCGCGCACCGGCATCGGCTTCCGCTGGCGGCCCTTCAACGTCCGCTCCATCATGATCGAGATGGACAACATCCCCTTCGCCAAGAAGCCGGCGAAGGCCGCCTATATGTGGCGAGACATCGAGCGGCGCGCCGCCCTCTACGGGCTGGCGCCGAAGCTGCCCGCGCCCTATCCGCTCGCCGAGCTTGAGCGCGCCAACCGCGTCGCCGTGATCGCCGCGGACGAAGGCTGGTGCGAAACCTATGCCACGGAAAGCTACCGGCGCTGGTTCGAGCAGGGCGAACCGGCCGGCAGCGAGCCCAACGTCTCGGCCAGCATCGCGAAAGCCGGCAGGGATCCCGCGCGGATTCTCCAGCAGGCTGATTCAGAGCAGGCGAAAGCCGACCTTGTCGCCGCCACGGAACAAGCCAAGGCGCTCGGCATCTTCGGCTCGCCGAGCTTCCTGGTCGATGATGAGCTCTTCTGGGGCGACGACCGGCTCGACGATGCGCTGTGCTGGTTGAAGCAGATGGAAAGCGGCCCGCCCGACTGAGCAGTTCCGGTTGAGATGGAAACGCCGGAACCGCTCTATCTATTTGTTTTTACCGCATTTATGCGACGCCAAATGTTTCCATTTGGCTGCAAAATACTCTAAGGCTGGCGAACGCCCTCAAGCATCCCGGCAGCCTTGGCCATCTCGAATTCCCTTTGCGAATAGCGCTGGAACGCCGGGCGCGCGGCGAGGCGATCGAGATACGCCTTGAAGACCGGATTGTCCGGCAGCACCCGCAGCACGTTGGTGGCGTAGTGGATGCCGCTGCCGATCTGCGTGTCGGCGGCGGTAAAACGATCGCCGACGATATAGGGACCGGATGACAGGGCCTTCTCGAGATTGGCCACCATTTCGGCGAACGATCCATAGGAATAGCGCGGGCCCATGAAGTCGATCCCGTGCGCCTTCGCGGCCACCACCGGGTCGAGAACCGAGTCGGCATAGACCAGCCATGTCAGGTAGCGCGCCCGCGCGCTGTCGCCCGGCGCGGGCGCAAGCCCGGCCTCGGCGAAGACATCGGCCAGATAGATCGTGATCGCGGCCCGCTCGGTGACGACCGTGCCGTCATGGTCGATGGCCGGCACCTTCTTGTTCGGCTGGATCGAGCGGTAGGCCTCGGGCACCCCCTCCTTGGCCCGGATGGCAACCGCCGAGAACGAGAACGGCACGCCCAGTTCCTCGAGCAGCCAGTGAATGCTGGAAGCGCGCGACCAGGGTGCGTGGTAGAAGGTGATCATCTCGTTCGTCCTCCGGTTGGAATGCCGTGTTCTAGCAAACGGCTCCTGACATCTTTCTGTCAGGAGCCTGGCAGTTGGCGACCTCCGGGAACACGAATTCTCGCGACGCGACGACATCGCTACCGGTTGATGAACGCCTCGCGTATGGCGTCCGCCATGCCGTCGATCGCCTCGCTGCCGGCGGTCGCGCTGCGACGCATGACCACGTTGGAGGAATCGATGGCGCCGAAGCCATCGGCGGCGCTCAGTTCGCGGCAGCCGGCCGGTATGTTGCTGCGCGAGATCGGCGCGATTGCCAGACCGGACGTGACCGCCAGCTTCAGCCCGCCATTGGTGTCGCTGGTGTAGGCGACGCGATAGGCGAGGCCGCGCTCCTCCAGCGACTTGATGGCGAAGTCGCGGCACCAACCCTCGCGGTTGTAGAGCGCGATCGGCACCGGCCGCTCCTCATGCATGTTGTGCAGCGTCGAGGTGACCCAAACGGTGGGGTCGTGCATCAGCACCTCGCCGCCGGAATGGCCCTGCCATTCGAACACGACGGCAAGGTCCAGTTCGCCTGTCTCCACCGCTTCGATCTGCGCGCCGGAATGGGCGTAGCGCACTGTTACCTCGACCTTGGCGTGGCGCTTGGAAAAGGCGCTGAGCGCCCGCGACAGGATGGCGTGGCCATATTCCTCCGGTATGCCGATGCGCACCGGTCCGCCGAGTTGGGGCGCGGCCAGCGATGCCGCCGCCTCGTCGAGCAGTGAGACGATGCGGCGAGCGTTGGCGACCAGTTCGCCGCCGCGCCGCGTCAGCACCACGCCACGCGAGCCGCGCTCGAAAAGCGTGTTCCCGACCGCTGCCTCGAGCTTCTTCATCTGCATGGATACGGCCGACTGCGTGCGTCCGGCGCGCTCCGCCGCCTTGGTGAAATTGCCCGTGTCGACGATTGCGACAAAGGTCCGCAGGAGGTCGCTGTCGAGGGTTGGGCGCATGGCATCCGCCATAAGAAAAAATGATTGCTGGCATCATTCCAATTCGTTTGCAACATGTCAAACGGCGAAGGATAGTCCGCTCACCCATTGGATATGCGGTTGTGAAAACAGCTGCGGACCAATCGAAGAGTCCTCACTCATGCCCGCTGCCCGAAACAAGGCGGCGGGTTCTTTTTGTTCGAACGACCGCCCCGCGCGGCTACATGCAGGGAGCCTGATCGGCATGCGCAATCGGATGGTGCTCGGTATTCTGAGCCTCTGTCTCGGCGTGCTCGTGTTCTCGCTCCAGGACCCGCTGGTGAAGGCCGTCTCGGGCGCCTATCCGGTAACCGAGGTGATGGCGATCCGTTCGATCGTCGCCCTGCCGATCCTCATCTTCCTCGTCCATGCCGACGTCGGGCTGCGAGCTGTGCTGTCGAGGCGATTCGGCCTTTTGACGGCGCGCGCCTTCATCCAGTTCACCTCCTACACCGTCTACTACCTGGCGATCGCCGCCCTGCCCCTCGCCGACGCGGTGGCGCTCTATTTCATGGCGCCGCTGTTCATCATGGCCATGGCCGGTCCCTACCTCGGCGAGCGCGTATCCTGGCAGGCGCTGGTGACCGTGCTGATCGGCCTGTTCGGCGTGCTGGTGATGGTTCGCCCCGGCGCCGGCGTGTTCGACTGGGCGGCGTTGCTGTCGCTCGGCTCGGCCGGGCTCTACGGCTTTTCCCAGCTTATGGCGCGCAAGATCGGCGATACCGAGTCCTCCACCGTCATGGCTTTTTATCAGAACGGCGCGTATCTGGTCGGAGCAGCAGTGGTCGCCAGCCTGTTCTGGCTCGCCGGCATCACCCACGCCGTCCATCCCAGCGTCGAGTTCCTGGTGCGGCCATGGGTCTGGCCGGCGTTGCCGGATCTCCTCAAGATGGGTGCTTGCGGCTTCATCGCGTCGGCCGGCATGATCCTGCTGTCGCAGGCCTACCGCATGGCGCCGGCCAATCGTGTCGCGACCTTCGAATACACCGGCATCATCTGGTCGCCGCTGTGGGGCTTCCTGTTCTTCGCCGAGGTGCCGCGCTCCACCACCATCCTCGGCGCGGCCCTCATCATCGGCGCCGGCCTGCTTGCGCTACGGACCGAGCGGCGTGAAAGGCCGGCCCCGACGCTTGCCGCCGCCGACGCGGGCTGACGACCGGTCAAGCCCGCGCCATACTCCCGGCGGCAGGCCCTGGCGCAAGAAACAAATGCGGTTGTCAGGCTCCGGCGAAGCAGGCCAGCGCGCGATCGACGCGCGAGCGGATCTCGGCCAGCGTGAACGGCTTCTGCACGACATCGAGGATGATGCCATTGAGTTCCTCGGCGCGCTCGCGCTGGTCGGCATAGCCGGTCATCAGCAGGATCTTCATCGCCGGGAACAGGGCCGCCGCGGCCTTGGCCATCTCGATGCCGTCCATCTCGGGCATGCGAATGTCGGAGACGACCAAGTCATAGCTGCCCGCGGCCTCGCGGATCAGCGACAATCCCTGCGCGCCGTCGGCGGCGACATTGACTGCGTGCCCGTCGCGCTCCAGCGCGCGGGCGGCGAGTGTACGGACGGACTCATCGTCCTCAACGACCAGAAGCTTTGCCATGGGCGCGATATTTGGCGCGGAAAAGTTGCGTTTTTCTGAACCGCCGGACAGTTCACCACAGGGGACAGTTCACTTTCCGCGCGCCGGGCAATCTCCCGCGAAGCCGACGCGAGCGGTCCCCGCGCCGCGACTGCCGGAAGCTTCAGGCGTCGCCCTTCACGACGCCGACGAAGGGCAGTTCGCGGAAGGCATGCGCGACATCCATGCCGTAGCCGACGACGAAATAGTCGGGACAGTCGAAGCCGACATAGTCGGCGTTGAGCTCGGTCTGGCGCCGCATGCGCTTGTCCAGCAGCACCGCGATGGCGCAGCTCTTGGCGCCGCGCGACAGCATCAGGTCGCGCGTAAAGGACAGCGTCTTGCCTGATTCGAGGATGTCGTCGATCAGCAGCACGTCGCGACCGGCGACCTCGTTGTCGATGTCGCGCAGCACCCTCACCTCGCCGCTGCTGGTGCCGGCGCCATAGCTGGAAATGAAGATGAACTCGACCTCGGGCGAAAGCCCGACATCGTGCATGGCGCGGATCAGGTCCGCCGCGAAGATGAAGGAACCCTTCAGCACCGAGATGACGAGCAGGTTGCTGTAGTCGCGGCCGGCGATTTCCTTGGCGAGTTCAAGATTGCGCCGCGCGATCGCCGACGCGGAAAACAGCACTTCGATGTTCTTGCCGCGCACCACTGGCATCGCTGGCCCTTCCGGTTGAACGCCTATTCGGCGAAGGTGACCGATACGGTCTTCACGCCGTTTCTAGGCACGTCGAGCCGACTGGCAAAGCCGAATCTTTCGCCGGGCGACAGCCAACGGTCGGATGTCCCCAACGTATATCGGGTGATGCGCCCGTCATTGTCGGTGACCCGAATCTGCAATGGCGGCAGCGTGGCCGCGGCAGCGCCGTCATTGGCGGCCTCGCCGTCGACGAACAGGACAGGCCTCATCCCCGTCGCATCGACACGCGAGGTTACCCCCGAGATGGTGAGCGCCGAAGCCTGCGCCTCCGACAGGAACGGCGCCTGGCGCACCAGCGCATGCCCTCCCGAGATCCAGAAGGCGGCGAAAACAGCGCCCAGGCCAGCGATCCAGAAGATCGGCCCGCCCCTGCTGGCCGGCGCGGCCGGCACCGGGGTCTCCGGCCTGCGCAGCATATCCATGCCTTCCAGCCGCGGCGTATCGACGCCGCGCGGCGGCGGCACGGCATCCGTGGCGGCGGCCACGCGCGGCACCACCTCGTAATCGGCGTCGACGACATCTGTCGCGGCGCGCGCGCTCCTGTCAGGCGCAATGTCCCGCGCCGTCATGATTTCGCCGGAAACCGGGCGCGCGGTTCGATCCTTAGCCATCATGGCCGATACTGCTGCACGTGTTCTCTCTTCGTTTCTTTTGCGTAAACCCAAATGGTTAATGCTTCACAACCGGAGCCTTTGTGACGCGCCGAAAACACCCCGAAGTTAACGGTTGGTTAACCATGCCGGCCGATGGTCTAGTCGAGAAAGAGGCTGGCTCGCAGCCGCCACGAGATCAGGTCGCCTAAATTGATTCGCTTCGAAAATGTCGGCCTCCGCTATGGCATGGGACCGGAGATCCTCCGTGACATTTCCCTGCACATTCCGCAGCGCTCCTTCCAGTTCCTGAGCGGCCCCTCGGGTGCCGGCAAGACCACCTTGCTGCGCCTGCTGTTCATGTCGCTGAAGCCGACGCGCGGATTGATCACCATCTTCGGCAAGGATCGTTCGCTCGTCACGCGCACCGAACTGCCGCTGCTGCGCCGCCGCATCGGCGTGGTGTTCCAGGATTTCCGCCTGCTCGACCACATGACCACCTACGAGAATGTGGCGCTGCCCCTGCGCGTGCGCGGGCGCGAGGAGGCAAGCTACCGGACCGACGTCACCGAACTTCTGAAATGGGTGGGGCTCGGCGAGCGCATGCATGTGCTGCCGCCGGTGCTGTCGGGCGGCGAAAAACAGCGCGCCGCGATCGCGCGGGCGCTCATCGAGCAGCCCGAGATCCTGCTGGCCGACGAACCGACCGGCAATGTCGATCCGCCGCTGGCGCGGCGGCTGCTGCGTCTGTTCATCGAGCTCAACCGGCTCGGTACCGCCGTGGTGATCGCCACGCACGATCTCGGCCTCATGGAGCAGGTCGATGCCCGCCGCATGATCCTCGCTGGTGGAAGGCTCGACATCTATGACTGACGCCTCAGCCGAACATTTCGACGAACCGGGCGAAGCCGTCGCGGAACGGCCGCGCGCGCGGCGCAGGACCACGTCCATCGTGCCGCCGCACAACATAGCCGGCCGCGCGCTTGTCTTCGTCATCGCCATCATGACCTTCCTGTCCTGCCTGACCTTCGGCGCCGTCACGCTGGTGCGCGACACCGCCTCGGTCTGGGAGGACCAGATCGCGCGCGAGGCGACGATCCAGGTCAAGCCGGCGGAAGGGCTCGACATGGAGGCGGCGCTCACCGAGGCCTCCCAGATCGCCGCCCAGTTCCCCGGCGTGAAGTCCACCCGCATCATCGACCGCGATGCCACCGCGCGCCTGCTGGAACCCTGGCTCGGCTCCGGCCTCAACATCGACGAACTGCCGGTGCCGCGCCTGATCATCGTCACCATCGACGAGGCGAGTCCGCCGGACTTCGTCGCCATGCGCGCGGCGATCACGCCCAAGCTGCCGAGCGCTTCGCTCGACGACCATCGCACCTGGGTAGACCGGCTGGTGGCCATGGCCCGCACCACGGTGACGATCGGCATCGCCGTGCTGGCGCTGATGCTGACGGCGACCGTGCTGACCGTGGTCTTCGCCACGCGCGGCGCCATGGCCGGCAACGGCCACATCATCGAGGTGCTGCATTTCGTCGGCGCCGAGGCGCGCTTCATCGCGCGCGAATTCCGCAGGCACTTCCTCATCACCGGCATGAAGGGGGCAGCCGCCGGCGGCGCGGCCGCCGTGGCCGTGTTCATCGTCTTTTCCTGGTGGTCGTCGCGCAACATGGCGACGCCCCAGGCCGACCAGGCGGCGGCCCTGTTCGGCAATTTCGCCATCGGCTCTCTCGGCTATGTCGGGGTCGTGCTGATGGTCCTGGTGATCGGCGCGCTGACCGCCGCCACCTCGCACGTCACCGTCGTCGCCTATCTCACCGACATCGACATGCGCCAGCCGGAGGCGGGATGATAACGCATGGAGACATCACGTTACGGAAAGTGCGATTTTGAGCTACCAAATGCCGCATTTCAGGATTAACCATGGCATGATGGACGCGCGGGATTCGACCGATACGGCTGGACGCCTGCCCTCGCTTGTTGCGCCGTCGCTCGGCCACGCCAAGCCGCGCCGCATGGGCGCTGTCCTGCGCGTTGCCGGCATGGTCCTGCTTTCCCTGATGGTGCTTTTTGCCGGCGGTTTCGGCTGGTTCGCCAACACCGTCAGCCATCTGACGACGCCCACCAACCCGGCCAAGGCCGACGCCATCATCGTGCTGACCGGCGGCCAGTCGCGGCTCGACGCCGCCATGGACCTGCTGGCTTCGGGCAAGGGCGAGAGATTGCTGATCAGCGGCGTGCACCCCTCGGCCAGCCGCCGCCAACTTCAGGTGGCAATGGGCGGCGACAAGCGGCTGTTCTCCTGCTGCGTCGACATCGACCGCGCCGCGCTCGACACGATCGGCAATGCCGAGGAGAGCGCCAAATGGGTGGAAAGCCACGCCTATGGCACCATCATCCTGGTCACCAACAATTACCACATGCCGCGCAGCCTGCTGGAGATGGGCCGGTTGCTGCGCAATGCCAAGCTCGAGCCCTATCCGGTGGTCAACGCCAATCTCGAAAATGGCGGCTGGCTGACCAAGCCGGAAGCGCTGCGCGTCCTTTTCACCGAATACAACAAATATCTCCTCGCGCTGGCGCGCGGCATCGTGCCGGTGAAGCCCACTCCGCATGGCTTCGCCCTGGCCGAGACGGCGGCCGGCGGCTGAGCCGCCTCAACGCCTTTCCGTCGATACGGCTCCGCCAGTCCTTTTCCACGCCACCGATCGCATCGTTTCCTTTTTGCCCGGGCTTGGTGTAACCAACGCACACTTCCTCACCGGGCCTCCCAAATGCTCTATATCCGCTCGCTGGCGTTTAACTTCGTCTTCTACCTCAGCCTGATCGTCCAGATGATCTTCTGGACCCCCTATTATTTCCTGTCGCCGCGCCATCGCGCCTGGTTCGTGCCGAAATTCTGGTCGCGCACCTCGATGTGGCTCTACGCCAAGATCGCCGGCACCAGGAGCGAGATAACCGGCCTGGAAAACCTGCCCGAAGGCTCTTTCATCCTGGCGCCGAAGCACCAGTCCTTCTGGGATACGATCGCCTTCTTTCCGTACCTCAAGGACCCGCTCTACATCCTCAAGCGCGAACTGACCTGGATTCCGTTTTTCGGCTGGTACATCCAGAAGATGCGGATGATCCCCGTCGATCGCGGCAGCCGCTCGCGCGCTCTGAAGGCCGTGGTCAGCTCCACCAAGCAGGAAATGGCGCGCAACCCGCGACAGCTCATCATCTATCCGGAAGGCACGAGGCGGGCGCCCGGCGACGAGCCGTCCTACAAATACGGCATCGTTGAACTCTACGCCCAGCTTGGCATCCCCGTCGTGCCGGTCGCCCATGTCGCGGGCCTCTATTGGCCGCGCCGGAAGTTCCTGCGTTATCCCGGCACGATCAAGGCGCGCTTCCTGCCGCCGATCCCGCCGGGGCTCGGCAAGGAGGAGTTCATGTCGCGCCTGATCGGCGACACGGAAGCCGCCTGCGATCAGTTCCTTCTCGAGGCAGCTCAGGCGCCCAATCCGCCGCCGATGCCGCCCACGGCGGTGAAGCGGCTGCGCGAGCTCGGCGCCAAGGCAAACGCCTGATCCATCGCAAAAGCTCTCAGCCGCGCACCGCCAGCGCGGTGCTGAGCACCAGCGTCGCCGCGAAGGCGAGGTTGATGATCCGCGAAGCTCGGGGATGGCGCAGCAAGCCCGCGAAGGCCGCGCCGGCGCAAAGCCACGCGACGTGGATCGCGACGATCATCACGGCCAGAAGGATGATTTTCGTTCCGCCGCTGCCGGAGGCGCCGGCACTCGTCAGCACGGCGGCGATCGCCACATAGGCCTTGGGGTTGGCCACGGCCAGTATCGCCCCTCCGATAAAAGTTGGACGGCCGGACCGCTCGGCGGACGCCGCAAGCGGCGGCGCCGTGGCGATCCTGAACGCAAGGTAGAGAATGTAGGCGGCGGAAGCGGCGACCAGCACCGCTTCAAGTTCCGGCATGGACCTGACCAGCGTCGCGATGCCGCCGGCCACGACCAGCAGCACCGCGATCGTGCCGGCGACGATGCCAAGGGTGTAGGGCAGCGAGCCGCGCAGGCCGAAGGCGGCGCCGACCGCGCTGACGCTGATCGTCGCCGGGCCCGGACTGCCCATGACGATGGCGGACGTCACCGCCAGTGTCAGCAATTGCTGCCAGGCCTCTGGTTGCAGGAACGCCTGTCCGGACATCGCGGTCTCCACCTCGCCTATGATGCGGAAACGCTAGTACGGGGCCACCCGCGCCGTCTTGAACGATCGTGCGAAGGACTGATCACGCAAGACTGGAGGGCCGGCCGGCAAGACAGCCGGCCGCGTGATCAGGCGCTGGCCTTGTCCAGCGCCGCCATGTCTTCCGGTGCGAGCTTCAGCGAGGCGGCGCGCACGAGGCTGTCCATCTGGTCGAGCGTCGTGGCGCTGGCGATCGGCGCCGTGACGCCGGGCCGAGCCATCGCCCAGGCGAGCGCCACCTCGGCCTGCCTGGCCGAGTGCCGCTCCGACACGGCGTCGAGCGCCGACAGGATGCGCATGCCGCGAGGGTTGAGGTACTCCTTCACCCCGCCGCCGCGCGCGCTTTTGCCGAGATCGGCATCGCTGCGATACTTGCCGCTGAGGAAGCCCTTGGCCAGGCTGAAGTAGGTGATGACGCCGACATGCTCGGCCACGCACAGGTCGCGCAGCGGACCGTCGAAGGAGGAGCGGTCGTAGAGATTGTATTCCGGCTGCAGCACCTCGTAGCGCGGCAGACTGCGCAGGCTGGCGACGTCGAGCGCGGCGCGCAACTGGCCGGCATCGAGGTTTGACGCGCCGATGTTTCGAACCTTGCCCTTGGCGAGCAGCTTCTCATAGGCGGCGAGCGTTTCCTCGTAGGGCGTGGCCGGATCCGGCCAATGCGACAGGTAGAGATCGATGGCATCGGTCTGCAGGCGCTTCAGCGACTGCTCCACCGCCCGCTCGATATGGCTTGCGGAAAGATCGACCCGCCCCTGGCCCATGTCGGAGCCGACCTTGGTGATCACCACCACATCGTCGCGTCGGCCCCTGGCCTTCATCCACTTGCCGATGATGACTTCGGATTCGCCGCCCTGGTTGCCTTCCACCCAGCGCGAATAGACGTCGGCTGTGTCGATGGCGTTGAGCCCGGCATCGACGAAACGGTCGAGCAGGTCGAAGGAAGTCTTCTCGTCGGCCGTCCAGCCGAAGACGTTGCCCCCAAGCACAAGCGGCGCGATGGAAAGGTCTGTGCGACCGAGACGACGTTTCTGCAAGGCTGATCTCCGTTTGTGCGGGATTGGGGATGGTTGCCGGCCGCTTGTCTCGCGCCCGCCCCTTACCTAGGCCTTACGGTGGCAAGGTCAAAGGGCTGGCCGGCTTTTTGCGTCGACTGGCTCAAGCCGGCGCCATCCGCCGTCCGACATCCTCCAGCCAGTGATCGCGGATCCCCAACGCCTCGAGATGCCGCAGCGTGTTCGAGACATAATCCTCGTTGTTGCCGGATTGGCCGACCGCGCCGCTCACCACGCGCGCCGCCTCGGCCGCGTCCAGCGCGCCGGCATATTGTTCATGGTGCCGGTCAACCACATAGGTCACAGCCTCGACGGGGCCGCCATCGTCGATATGCACCTTCAGCACGCGCTCCAGGTAGACGTTCGTCACCAGTTCCCGCGCGCGCAGATAGCCCACCACCTCGTCGCGCAACTCACCGGGAACGCGGAACGCTAGCCCGATGCAGGAGCCGCCGTGATCGAGCCCCAGCACCAGGCCCGGGCGCTGCGGGGTGCCGCGATGCACATGGGAATAGACGCAAAGCGCGCGGCGATAGCCGTGCAGGCGCGCCCTTCGCGTCTCGACATGCGCAAATCCAGGCCGCCAGATCAGCGAGCCGTAGCCAAAAACCCAAAAATCGCCCATATCGCCGAGCCTGATTGCAGAAGAGTCGCCACACCGCGTCGGGACCCGGTGTTCTTTCCGCCCGTCTCTGTCTACCTTTTGGTGTCGGACACGAGAATCCGTTCGCAATAGCCATGCGTTAACGAGAGCCGCAGCATGACGTCAAGTGACGAGCCCACACCAAGCCTCCGCCGCCGCCTGCTCTGGCTCGCCGGCCCGATCGTGCTGCTGTTCGGCCTCTACAGCGCTGGCTGGTTCTACCTCGCGGAGCATGTCAGGGCGGAAGCCGACAAGACCGTGACGGACATGGCCGGCAACGGCGTCGCCGCCGCTTGCGCCAACCTCACCATCACCGGCTATCCGCTGAGCTTCAACATCTCCTGCGACGCGCTGGCCTATCAGGACAATGCCAGGAACATCGCGGCCTCGACCGGCAGCCTGAACGCCGTCGCCACGATCGCCCAGCCGCTGTCGCCAATCGCCGACGTGCGCGGGCCGCTGCGGACCTCCGTACCGGGAATGCCGCCGCTGTGGATCGACTGGGACAATCTGCAGGCCAAGGTAAAGCTCGGCTGGCAGGTACCGGCGCTCGTCTCGCTGCGAGCCGAGGGCCTCTCCGGCCAGACCGACCCCGCCGACGACAGCGATCCGGTCGAGCTTTTCAGCGCCGGAAAGGCTGCCGGCGAGTTGAGCCCCAACGGCCAGGACATCGACTATGTCGGCAGCTTCACTGACCTGGAGATCGACCCCGTCGCCATTGGCGGGCGCGTGCTGCCGCCGCTCGACGGCCATGGTGACGCAACGCTGAAGAACGGCCTGTTGCTGCTCAAGACCGAGCTGACGGGATTGCGCGGCCAGGCCCTCGACATCCGCAAGCTGGATGTCTCTTCCGGCAAGGCGCGCATCACCGTGTCCGGCCCCGTCTCGGTCGACGAGAACGGCCTCATCGATGCCGAACTGACGATCAAGATCAAGGAACCGAAAGCGGTTGCCGCCATCCTTGGCGCGGCCATTCCCGAGCAGAAGAGCCAGATCGAGCAGGGTTTCGCGGCGCTGTCGCTGCTCGGCAACGAGCCGTCCATGCCGCTGAAGGTGGTCAAGAGCAGGGCTTCGCTCGGCTTCATCCCGCTGGGCAAGATCAAGCCGATCGACTAGGCATGCTCGACAGGGGGACGATCGAGCCGATGGACAGACCGGTCAGGCTGCTGAGCGTGGGCGCCTTGACGCTCGACACCATCCTGCGCGTCGAAACGCTGCCGGCGCATCAGGGAAAGTTCATCGCCGACGACGGCGTCCAGATCGCCTCGGGCATGGCCACCAGCGCCGCCTGCGCCGCGCGCCGGCTTGGCGCCAGCGTGTCGCTCTGGGCAAGCGCCGGTGACGACCTCGTCGGCGACCAGCTCATATCGGGGATCGAGGCGGAGGGCGTCGATTGCAGCCTCGTGCGCCGCGTCGCCGGCGCGCGCTCGGCGCTGGCATCCATCCTGGTCGACGCTCATGGCGAACGCATCATCGTGCCGTTCTACGACAGGACGGCGCAAGCCGATCCGGAAGGTCTGCCCCTGGCCGATCTTTTGGGCTTCGACGCGGTTCTCGCCGATGTGCGTTGGCCCGGAGCCGCGGCACTTGCCCTGGCGGCCGCCCGCAAGGCTGGCCGCCCGGCAATCCTCGATGCTGATACCGCGCCAGTGGAGGTGCTGGAACGCCTGCTGCCGCTGGCCTCGCACATCGTCGCCTCGGAACCGGCGGCGCGCATCGCCTGCGGCCACGCTCTGGATCCTGAAACAGCTTGCGCCGACCTCGCCTCGCGCACCGACGCTTTCGTGGCGGTGACCGGTGGCGCGGCGGGAACCTGGTGGCATGACCGCCAGGCCGGGCGCGTCCGCCATGTCGAAGCGCCAAGGATCAAGGCGGTGGATACGCTTGCCGCCGGCGACGTGTTCCACGGCGCCTTCGCCGTCGGCCTGGCGGAAGGCATGCCGGTGGAATGGTCGCTGCGTTTCGCCAGCGCCGCGGCCGCGCTGAAATGCCTTCGCTTCGGCGGCCGGCTCGGCGCGCCCGGCAGGCAGGAGACGCTGGCAATGATGGCGGGCTCGCCACCGGTGGGCGTGTAACGCCGCCTTGCGCCCGGTGACGCCGCCCCTTGGCGGGGGATGACTTCAGGCTTTGGCCGGATGCTCCACGGCCTGCCGCCCGAAGTCGGGAGCGTCGATATCCTGGCCGGCCTCGATGATCGAGCGGCGGATGGCGCGGGTGCGGGTGAACAGGTCGAACAGCTTGTCGCCGTCGCCCCACCGGATCGCGCGCTGCAGCGAGGCGAGGTCCTCGGAGAAGCGCGCCAGCATTTCCAGGATAGCGTCCTTGTTGTGCAGGCAGACGTCGCGCCACATGGTCGGGTCGGAAGCGGCGAGACGGGTGAAGTCGCGGAAACCGGACGCGGAATATTTGATGACTTCCGTCTTGGTCACCGATTCGAGGTCATCAGCGGTGCCGACGATGTTGTAGGCGATGATGTGCGGCAGGTGCGAGACGATGGCCAGCGTCATGTCGTGGTGCTGCGGGTCCATCGTGTCGATGTTGGAGCCGCAGCGCCGCCAGAATTCGCTGAGCTTTTCCAGCGCCTGCGGATCGGTGCCCGGCAGTGGCGTGAAGATGCACCAGCGATTGTCGAACAGGTCGGCGAAGCCGGCATCCGGACCGGACTTCTCCGTGCCGGCCAGCGGATGGCCTGGAATGAAATGCACGCCCTGCGGCACATGCGGCTCGATCTGCGCGATGACCGAAGCCTTGGTCGAGCCGACATCGGTCAGGATGGCGCCCTGCTTCAGCGCCGGCGCGATCTCGGCCGCCACCTCGCCGGACGACCCGACCGGCACCGATATGATGATCAGGTCCGCGTCGCGCACCGCCTCGCTGGCGTCGGTCGTGTAGGAATCGCCGAGGCCAAGCTCCTCCGCCCTCGCCAGCGTCGACTTGCTGCGTGTGGCGATGGCGATGTGGCGGGTCAGGCCCTCGCGGCGGATGACGCGGGCCAGCGACGAACCGATCAGGCCGATGCCGACCAGCGCGATCTTCTCAAACATCGGATGTGTCGACGACGGCATGGCTCTCAGCTTTTCAGGAATGTTTCGAGGGCGTCGATCACGCCGCGATTGGCTTCCTCGGTGCCGACGCTCATGCGCAGCGCGTTGGGGAAGCCGTAGCCCGTCACCCGCCGCAATATATAGCCGCGCGCGGTCAGATAGTCGTCGGCCGCGGCCGCCGAGTGCTTGCCGTCGTCCGGAAAATGGATCAGCACGAAATTGCCGACGCTCGGCGTCACCCTGAGCCCAAGCCTGGTAAGCTCCTCGTTCAGCCAGGAGAGCCATTTCTCGTTGTGCGTGACGCTGAGCTCGATATGGGCACGGTCGCGGATCGCGGCGATGCCGGCCTCGATGGCCGTGGCGTTGACGTTGAAGGGGCCGCGAATGCGGTTGATCGCGTCGACGATGTGCATCGGGCCATACATCCAGCCGATGCGCGCGCCACCCAGGCCGAGCTTGGAGAAGGTCCGCGTCATGACAACGTTCTGCGCGCTGCCGGCGAGCTCTATGCCGGCCTCGTAGTCGTTGCGCCGCACATACTCCGCATAGGCCGCGTCGAGCACGAGCAGCACATCCTTCGGCAGCGCGGCGTGCAGCCGGCGCACCTCCTGGAAGGGCACGTAGGTGCCGGTCGGATTGTTCGGATTGGCGAGGAAGACGATCCTGGTGCGCGGCGTGACCGCCGCGATAATGGCGTCGATGTCAGTGCGCTCGTCCTTCTCCCGCACCGTCACCGGAACGGCACCGGCCGACTGGATGTAGATCTTGTAGACCATGAAGGCATGCTCGGTGATGATGGCCTCGTCGCCGGGGGCGAGGTAGGTCTGGGCGAGCAGCCCGAGGATCTCGTCGGAGCCGTTGGAGCAGATGATGTTGCCGGGGTTGAGGCCGTGCGCCTCGCCGATCGCCTCGCGCAGGCGCCGGGCGCTGCCATCAGGGTAGACGTCGAGCCTGGCGGCTACTTCGCGCGCGGCCTCCACCGCCTTTGGCGACGGTCCGAGCGGATTCTCGTTCGACGACAGCTTATGCACCTTGGCGACGCCGGCGGGCGCTGCGCTCTTGCCCGGCACATAGGCCTCTATGTCCATGATGCCCGCGCGGGGCGTTGGACGAGCCTGATCCGGTGTCTTTGTCATGTCGCGAGATCCATCGAAGAGATGCTCCCGCCCGGCGCGGCGGATTTCCGGCCGCGAAGCGCCAAACGGCAAGCCGCAGCGGAAATACAGGCCGGGCGCGGCAATGTCGAGAGGATGAGGGACATTGACGCCGACGCGCGCCGGTTCTATGACAACGGCGAATATCCCGTGGTGATTTGGCCGGTCGGCTTGCAGCCACGTTAAACAACTCGCTAAAGGGCCGTTTGCATCCTGTAACCGGCTTTGCGAATGGCATTGCCGGTTTTTTGTTGTCCGCGCCGGCCGGACAGCCGCTTCGAGCCGGATACGATCCAGGCCGACTGAGTGAGGGATGTCATGGCCGCTTCACGCGCGCGACAGGCAAGCAGCGAGGCCGACCAGCCGTCGAGCCCCGTGCTGCGGTTTGGCCCCGACCAGCCGCTCAGGCTCGACGCCGGCACGTTGCTGTCGCCATTCCAGATTGCCTACCAGACCTACGGCACGCTCAACGAGGCGCGCAGCAACGCCATCCTCGTCTGCCACGCGCTGACCGGCGACCAGCATGTCGCCAACAACAATCCGGTGACGGGAAAGCCCGGCTGGTGGGAAGTGCTGATCGGCCCCGGCAAGATCATCGATACCGACCGCTTCTTCGTCATCTGCTCGAACGTGCTGGGCGGCTGCCTGGGCTCCACCGGCCCCGCCTCGACCAATCCGGCGACCGGCAAGCCCTACGGCCTCGACCTTCCCGTCATCACCATCCGCGACATGGTGCGCGCGCAGGTGATGCTGGTCGACCATTTCGGCATCGACAAGCTGTTCTGCGTGCTTGGCGGCTCGATGGGCGGCATGCAGGTCCTGGAATGGGCATCCAGCTATCCGGAGCGCGTCTTCAGCGCCCTGCCGATCGCCACCGGCGCGCGGCATTCCTCGCAGAACATCGCCTTCCACGAGGTTGGCCGGCAGGCTGTCATGGCCGACCCGAACTGGCTCGGCGGCAAGTACCTCGAACAGGGCAAGCGCCCGGAGAAAGGGCTCGCCGTGGCGCGCATGGCCGCCCACATCACCTATCTTTCGGAAGCCGCCCTGCACCGGAAGTTCGGGCGCAACCTGCAGGACCGCACGGCGCTCACTTTCGGCTTTGACGCCGATTTCCAGATAGAGAGCTACCTGCGCCATCAGGGCATGACCTTCGTCGACCGCTTCGACGCCAACTCCTACCTCTACATGACCCGGGCGATGGACTATTTCGACCTCGCCGCCGACCATGGCGGACGGCTTGCCGACGCCTTCACCGGCACCAAGACGCGTTTCTGCCTGGTTTCCTTCACCTCGGACTGGCTGTTCCCGACCGAGGAAAGCCGCTCGATCGTGCATGCGCTCAACGCGGCTGGCGCCTCGGTGTCCTTCGTCGAGATCGAGACCGACCGCGGCCACGACGCCTTCCTGCTCGACGAGCCGGAAATGTTCGCGGCCATCAGCGGCTTCATCGCCTCGGCGGCGCGCGCCAGAGGGCTCGGCGCATGAGCGCCCCCTGTCTCGAAAGATCCGGACGCGGCGCCGGCAGGAAGGACAAGCCATGAGCGTCAACCGCGCCCCACGTGTCGACCTGGAGGTCGTCGCCGGTCTCATCGTACCGGGTTCGCGGGTGCTGGATGTCGGCTCCGGCGACGGCGAACTGCTCGAACTCCTGCAGGATACGAAGCAGGTCGACGGGCGCGGGCTGGAACTGTCGCAGCGCGGCGTCAACGAATGCGTGGCCCGTGGCCTGTCGGTCATCCAGGGCGACGCCGACAAGGACCTCGCCTTCTATCCCGACAAGGGATTTGATTTCGTCGTGCTGTCGCAGACCCTGCAGGCGACCCGCAACCCCAAGCTGGTGCTCGACGAGCTGCTGCGCATAGGCAAGCACGCCGTCGTCTCCTTCCCCAATTTCGGTCACTGGCGGGTGCGCCTGTCGCTGTTCGTCAATGGCCGCATGCCTGTGACCAAGGACCTGCCCTACTCCTGGTACGACACGCCCAACATTCATTTCTGCACCATTCGCGATTTCATGAACCTGTGCGACGAACTCGGCGCCACGGTGGAGAAGGCGACGGCGCTCGATGCCAACGGCCAGCGAATCGGCCTGTCCATGCCGTGGTGGTTCTGGAATTTCTTCGGCCAGCAGGCGGTGTTCCTGCTGCGGCGCTGACGCCGCGCGCGCGTCCGGCACGCCATGCTTGAAAGCAGAAAACTCAAGCATAGCGCCTCAATCGGCACTTGGGCGCGGCAACACTATGTTGCCGATACAACGCACAGACGAGAAAATCACTATAGCTGTGGCAATCGCGGCCAACACCGGGTGACAGCTACATTCGTTTTTTGTAGCGTTGCACCAATAGAGGGGTCGGTACGGGAGACGACGTGGTCCGGGGCGGGAACATGGGAACGGGGTGGACTATTCATCAAGTGCGTGGGGAACAGAGCCGGCCTGGCGCCGCGTATCCCTGCACGAGGCTCGGCTGATACACATGGCCGAAGCCGACGAACCTCTGATCACGGTAGTCACGCCTACCCACAACCGGCGCGAGAAAGTGCTGCGCGCCGTCGAAAGCGTGCTTGCCCAGAGCCACACCCGCTTCGAGCACATCGTCGTCGATGACGGCTCGACCGACGGAACGGCGGCCGCCCTGGCCGAAATCCGCGACCCCAGGCTGATCTATGTCGGCGCCAAATGGCGCGGCGCCAATGCCGCCCGCAATGCCGGCATCGAGCGCGCCCGCGCGCCAATCGTCACCTTCCTCGATTCCGACGACGTCTTCCTGCCCAACCGCCTCGAGCATGCGCTGGCGCGTTTCGAGGAAAATCCCTCGCTCGAGGTGCTGATCAGCTCATATGTCTCGTTGAAGGGCGGCCGCGCCACGAAATGCGCCAATCGCGAGGCCTGGCTTGGCCCGTCGATGCTCGAACGGGCGCTCGTCGCGCAGACGATCTTCATCGCCGGGTCGGCGATCACCGTGCGACGCGACGCTCTGCTGGCGATCGGCGGCTACGACAGCGACGTCACCCGCATGCAGGACCGCGAGCTGCTGTTGCGCTTCGCCCGGCGCTGCGGCGCGCTGCTGTCGGAATGCGTCGACTGGGAGAAGCACAATTCGCAGAACTCCATCTCCGGCCGTCGCGACGGCTATGTCGAAGCCTACGCGAACCTGATGTGCAAGCATCCATACATCGCCGAAGCCTATCCCGACATTCCGCCCTATATGGTCGCGCGCCAGCTGATCGCCGACCTGCTGCGGGGCCGGCTGCCGGAAGCTTTCGCCGGCTACATGGCCAACAGGTCCTCCGAGGCGCTGGGCTATTCGGTTTCGCAACTGGTACGCGGCTATGTCTGCGGGCGCCGCTGGCGCCAGGGCCTTTACGACGAGTTCCGCGAAAAGTTCGGCGCGCGGCTGGCCTGATCCCAGGCCTTCCTTCCGACCCACGCGGTGCGGCGATCCCATCTTTGGACAGAAGCGCCCACCGGGCTTGAGGCCGTTGTTACCGGATCGGATCTTGATCCGCATTGGCCTCGGATTGCGCTATTTCCGGTGCCTCATGACACGCGGCGGCGGTTCGATCGCGCCGGCCCTGATCCGGGCCGGCCTCAGGGCCGGCTCGCCGGTGTCCCGAACGATGGTCAGCGAGCGCGGGAAGAACTGGCTGTTGTGCTGGCCGCGCCCGATGTTGAGGATCGCGGCACCTGTGAGTCGCGCCTCCAGCATGGTCAGAACCCGCCGCAGCGTCGCGCCGTCGAACGTGTCCAGCGCCTCGTCGATGATCACCCATTTGGGTTTCTTCAGCGCAAGCCTCGCGAAGGCGAGGAGCCGTTGCTCGTCGTCACCGAGTTCGTGCTCCCAGCGCGCCGTCCGGTCCAGCGACGATGAGAGATGGCCAAGGCCCACCTCGGTAAGCACCGCGGCGATATCGGCATCGCTGACGGGCGCCTCTCCATAGGGATGATCAAGCACCTCGCGCAGGGTCCCCAGCGGGAAATAGGGTGTGCGCGGCACGAAGATCGGCGCCTCGCCCGAAGGCATGCCGATACGCCCGCTTCCCCACGGCCACAGGCCGGCGATGGCGCGGAAGAACAGCGTCTTGCCGGCGCGTGGTTCGCCGGTGATCATCACGCGTTCGCCGCCCTTGATCTCGACATGCGGCTGATCGAGCTTGGCGCACCCTTCCGGCGAGCCGACCTTCAGATTCTCGAAGGAAAGGTTGCCGTTCTTGTTCTCGCCGAACTCGATGCGCCGCTCCTTGTCGTGCAGCGCGTCGGTCTCGACCAGCGCGATGCGGAAATCGGCGACGCGCATCAGCGTCGCCCGCCAGTCCGCGATGCTGCCGATGTTGTTAATGAACCAGCGCAGCGACGAATGGACCTGGTTGAAGGCTCCAACCGCCATCATCAGTCCGCCGAAGCTGATGTCGCCGGCGAAATAGACCGGCGCCGCCACCAGGATCGGCGCGACGACGGTGATCCAGCCATAGGTGTCCGTCACCCAGGACAGGTTGATCTGGGCGCTGTAGATGCGCCGCATGGCGTCGAGCACCGTGCCGAGATCATGCACAAGCTTCTGCTTCGCCTCCGCCTCGCCATGCGCCAGCGCGATGGCATCGACATTCTCGTTGACCCGCACCACCGACGATCGGAACTCGGCCTCGCGCGTGTAGCGGTCGTTGTTGAAAGGGATGAGCGCCCGGCCCACCAGCCAGCTCAGCCAGGACGCCGTGCCGGCATAGATGAACACCGCCCAGACCATGTAGCCGGGGATGGCGAACGCGCTGCCCCCGATGTGGAAGACGAAACCAGAGGACAATTCCCACAGCACGCCGACGAAGGACGCCAGCAGGATGAAGGATTGCAGCAGGCCGACGCCGAGATCGGTCGAGAGGTCGGAGAGATGGGCCGCGTCCTGCTGCATGCGCTGGTCGGGATTGACGCCGATGGCGCCGGCATTGGCCAGGCGGAAGGCGCGCGCCGGCCGCAGCCACTCGTCGATCAGGTCCTGCGTCAACGCCTCGCGCAGCCGTAGCCGGATCATCTGGTTGAGCCAGGTCTGGGCGATGTTGAGCACCAGGAGCCCGCCGGCGATGCCGGCAAAGATGAGCAGCTGGTGCAGGAACTCCGTCATGTCGCGCCGCGCCAGCGCGTCGTAGAAGGGCTGGTTCCAGCGATTGAGCAAAACCTGCCCGACGGCGGTCGCGACAATGACCGCCATGATGCCCGCCGACATCATCAGCAGCTTCATTCTCACCGGCGATTGCGAGAGCCCCTGCCTGACCGCCGTCAACTGGTCGCGCAGGCTGCCGGTCTCGATCGACGGAGCGGCAGCCGTGCCGCCAGCCTTTTGGTCCGGAAGATCAGCCATGGGCGGTACCTTTGCATTGGGAGGCAGGCGCGAAAACCGGAAAACGGCGGGCTTGGCCTCACCCCGGCCGTGTCGGCGCCTCGTGCCGGGGCGCCGACAGCCTACCCAGCCGCGTGGCGCCATGCGGCGAAAAGACCGGCACGAAGACACGACGCGAGGCACGCTGGGCGACCGGCACGCCCTGGTAGAGCCGCTTCTGCGCCTCGACCACGATGACGCCGGAAAAGATCGGCCAGAACCGCCTTCCCGCCCGCTCGAGCACATTGTGGAGCCGCATCATGAAGCGCCGTTGCGATGGCGGGAACAGCAGCGCGTCGGACCATGCGGCGGGCGTGAAATTCGCCTCGCGCAGCAGTTCGGTCAGCTGGCCGCGGGAAAACGGCCGCCCATTGCCAAAGGGTGTATGCTCGAAGCGCGCCCAGACGCCGCGACGGTTGGGCACGACGATAACGACACGTCCGGCCGGCGACAGCACCCGCCAGATCTCGTTCAGCGTCTCGCGCGGATTCTCGGCATGTTCGAGCGAGTGGACAAGCAGCATGCGGTCGATACAGGCATCGACCAGAGGCAGTTCCTCGTCGAAGACAAGCGCCGTCGCGGCCGGGCCTGTCGTCGGCCAGACCACCGCGCCCTGGGTGGCCGGCATGAAGGCGAAGACGCGCTCGGCGTCACCGCCGAACCGTTCCAGCCAGGGCAGCGTATAGCCGAGGCCGACAAGCCTTTCGTTGGGCATGGCGGCCCAGATCGACGACAGCGCCATGGTGATCGAGCGTTCCGCCAGCCGCCCGAGCGTGGTGGAGTAGAAGGAACGCAGGTCGACGATATCGGAATGCATGCGCCGGACGGTAGCCGCGAAGCGGGCCGAGTTCAACAAACCTCGCCCGCATAACGCCATGCGCGTGATGACATCGGCGGCCCGACGCCCTATCTCTGCGACGATAGTGGAGACAGACGCCATGCCCGTCGAAATCGAACAATTCATCTGCCGCAGCGACAATTTCGGCGTGCTCGTGCACGACCCTTCCAGCGGCCAGACCGCGATCATCGACGCACCGGAGGAGGCGGCGATCCTGGCCGCCCTCAAGCGCACCGGCTGGACACCGACGATGATCCTGACCACGCATCATCATCTCGACCATGTCGAGGCGAACCTGGCGCTGAAGGACCGCTTCAAGCTGAAGATCGTCGGGCCCGAGGCGGAGAAGGCCAGGATACCCGGCATAGACCAGACCGTCAGGCAAGGCTCGGTCGTCCAGCTCGGCGCCGAGCGGATCGAGGTGATCGAGACGCCCGGCCACACCGCTGGCCACGTCTCCTACCACCTGCCGGCCCCGAAGGTGGCTTTCACCGCCGACACACTGTTCGCGCTCGGCTGCGGCCGGCTGTTCGAATGCAAGCCTCCGGTGATGCACGAATCGCTGAAGAAGCTCGCCGCGCTGCCAGCCGACACCGTCGTCTATTGCGGCCACGAATACACGCTCGCCAACGCGCGCTTCGCGCTGACCGTGGACCCGACCAATTCGGCCCTGAAGGAGCGCGCCGCCAGGATCGAGGCCCTGCGCGCGGCCGACAAGCCCACCTTGCCGACCACGATCGGCGAGGAACTGTCGACCAACCCGTTCCTGCGCTGGCACGATCCGGCCATCCGCAAGCACCTCGGCATGGAAAAGGCATCCGATGTCGAGGTGTTCGCCGAGATCCGCAAGCGCAAGGACAATTTCTGAGCGCCGTGATACGCTGCCGCCCATGATCAGCGCGGCGGAAATAATTGCGATTCTCGGGATGAAACCGCACCCGGAGGGCGGCTGGTACGCCGAGACCTTCCGTGACGGCGCGAACGGCGGGCGTGGCCATTCCACCGCCATCTATTTCCTGCTGGAGGAAGACCAGCTTTCGGCCTGGCACAGGGTCAAGGACGCTTCCGAGGTCTGGCATTTCTACGATGGCGCCCCATTGGCGCTGTCGATGCACCAGGAAGGCGGAGCCGTGATCGAGCAGGTGCTCGGCACGGCGCTGGCAGCCGGCGAACGACCGCAGATCGTCGTGCCGGCGGGCTGGTGGCAATCAGCCCGCAGCCTTGGCGAGTGGACGCTGGTCGGCTGCACGGTCGCGCCAGGCTTCCAATTCGCGGCCTTCGAACTGGCGGCGCCCGGCTGGGAACCACAACCGGCCTGACGCATACCTTCGGCAAGATGGATCCGGTCCCGCGACAAAGACGTGCGTGAAATCAGGTGCCTGAAGCAACAGCAGCGAAGCTGAAACATCGCGGCCCGCTTTAGGACCAAGCGTGGAATCGTTCGAGGCACTTCCAACGCCTTGATGGAACGGCTATTGCAGGCCGCCCAATGATGTTCGACATCCTGGGCAATGGGCGTGGCCCCGGCGCTTCGGACCAGGCGCCGAACCACTCAATGACACCGCAGCACCCGCCGGAGCCGCATATGAACTGGTATTTCGTCGTCGGCCTGGCTTTCGCGTCCAGCATCGACAATCTGGCCGTCGGGCTTTCCTATGGCGTGCGTGGCGTCCGCATCGGGCTTGCGGCCAATCTTGTCATCGCCGCGATCTGCTTTGTCTTCAGCATGGCCGGCATTTTCTTCGGCGAATGGATCGGCCGGGTGCTGCCGGGAGACCTGCCTGATGTTGCCGGCGCGGTCCTGCTGTTCATGATCGGCGTGCGCATCCTGCTGCTGGTGGCCCCCAGGAAAACTCCCGCCGGGAATCCAGGCCGGAGCCGGCTCGCCCGCTGGTTCTCCAGCGTGCTCGCGATGGAAAGCGGCAGGATCGGCTTCGTCGAGGCCGTTATCCTCGGCATCGCGCTGTCGGCGAACGCCCTGGCGAACGCCGTTGGCGCCGGCCTGCTGCACATGCCGGCCGTCGCCGTGGCGCTGACCGCCGCGACGGGAAGCCTGATAACGGTCGCGCTCGGCGTGGCGCTGGGCACCAGCGCCAGCCGTATCCGCATCGGTGGCATCGACCTCGGCCGGTTCGGAACGCTGATCAGCGGCGCCACGCTGGTCGGGCTGGCCATCGCCCAGGTCTGGCGATAGCCGCAGCACGAACAGCCGCGCGCGACGTCGCGCTCCAATCCCCTTGGATTGAGCGCTGACTACAGCCAGGAAACGATCGGATCGCCGAGCAGGAAGGCAAGCGTGATGGCTACCTGCGCGACATAGTACAGCACCCAGACGGCGTAGCGCGTCCAGGCGCGATGCGGCGAGCCGGGCGCCATCACGAATTTCTCCGTGGCGAGCAGCGCGTCGGATGCCATGAACAGGATGGCGCCGACGATCACCCATGGATGGTTGACCGTCAGGGCGGCGATACCCATCGCCAGGATCGCCACGACGTAGACCGCGACCGGCACGCGCAGGCCGGCGCCAACGCGCCGCCACAGCACCGACAGCATGGCGAGCGCGAACACGGCCATGGCCACCGCGACCACGGCCCGCCAGGGCTCCGCGGCAAAGGCCGGGAAGCCGCCGCCCGAATGCGCGAACAGCGCGATGTAGAGCACATGGGCGAGAAGGAAGCTGCCCAGGCCGCCGAGGAAGGTCGGCTCGCTGTCATAGGACAGGAAGGCATCGCCGATAGCGCTGAGCGCCAGGGCGGCAACCAGCAGCCCCGGACCGCCCTGCATGAAGGCGAGCGCGGCAAGCATGGCAACGGCGAGCGTCTTCGCCGCCGTGCGGGCGAGCCTTGGCGGCTGGGTCAGCGTGAACGTATAGATCACCGCCGCGACCAGCGAAAACAGCAGCGTGGCGTTGGGATTGGCGTCGATGCCGCCCGGAAACGGCATCATGCCTTTGCCCCTTCCGCCACCGGCTTGCGAAACAGCAGCGATTTCGCCGCCAGTACCGCACCGCCGGTGATGAGGATACAGGCGGCCAGGATGCGCAACGATGGTTCCGCGAAGCCGGTCGCGATCAGCACCAGCGTCGAGAGCAGCGGCGCGGCGTAGCTGGCCGCGCCAAGCACCTGGATGTTGCCGCGCTTGACGCCGATGTCCCAGGCATAGAAGGCAGCTCCCACCGGCATCAGCCCGAGGGCGAGCACGGCAAGCCATTGCCCCGGACCGTCGGGCAGGACGGTCTTTTCCAGCAGGAAATGACAGGCCAGCGAGAGCACCGAGGTGGCGGCGCAGAACCAGGTGACGATGCTGGTCGGCACCGATGGGAAGCGCCGCGACAGGAGCGAGTAGGACGACCAGAGCAGCGCGCACACAGCGGCCATGGCATAGCCGAAGCCGTAGCGCGCGTCGAAGGCGAGGCCGCCGCCCTTTGTGACGATCAGCACCGTGCCGGCAAGCCCCAGCAGGGCGCCGGCGACATGGTTCCAGGCCAGCCGCTCACCCGGCATCAGCGCCGATCCGAGCACGATCAGCAGCGGCCAGAGATAGGCGATCAGGCTTGCTTCCACCGCCGGCGCGTTGCGCAGCGCCGTGAAGTAGAAGAAATGGTAGCCGAACAGGCCGGCGATGCCGATGAACCAGACCTGCGGCGGGATCTTCTGTCCCTTGTCCGGGGCCGGCATGAACAGCCGCGCCACCAGACCCACGCCGGTGCCGATGGCAAAGGTCATGGCCGACAGCAGGAAGGGCGGCACGGCGCCCGAGGCATCGGTCAAAAGGGCGAGCAGCGCCCACATGGCAACCGCCGAGAACCCGATCAGCGTAGCGCGCCCCATACCCCGTCTCCGTCGGCGCCCCTCGCGCCCAAGCCTCGTTCCGAAAGTCGCGGACTTTTCGGAACGGATCATGCCTCAATACGAGATTTCAGGGTGAAATGCGATTTCGACGAAACGCAATCGCGCCCTAGCTGTTCGCCTCGAAGCGCCGCGCGCTGATGGTGAGAGGACCGATCTGCGTTCCCACCGAGGCGCGGATCGGCGCATATACGCCGGTTTTTCCGACGGGTGCAAACGTCACCAGGATGCGGCTGCGATTCTTCAGGAACTCCAGCGCCTTGCGGCCCTTGCGATAGCCCGAGACGGGCTCGAAGGCCAGCCGGCACGTCACCGTGTCACCCTTGTAGCCGGGCACCGAAATCGTACCCTTCGACTGATAGGTGAGGGTGAGGTTCGCGCGCATCTCGCCGTCGTAGATCTTGACCGTGCGCCCGCACACCTTGTCCGGGCTGTCGGCATGCACGACGGTTGCCGCCATCGGGTCCAGCACCGCGACCAGGTCGCTGGCGCCGAGAGGTACCCATTCCTTGGGATCGCGCTTTTCGGGAGCGGGAACCACCTTGGTGGACGTCACCGCGTCGTTCGAAAACCGGATGTCGATCATCGACGCCTTCTTGCCGGACGTGTAGTCGGCGCGGAAGGCGTTCGGATGCATCCGCTTGCCCGAGATCGTGCCTTTCGACGAGATCGTGCCATGCGTGTCGTCGAACAGCTTGGCGATGCCGGCGGCCGAGACCGTGCCGTCGATCGTGTAGTCGTCGCCGACATACTGGCTGGAGAAAGACGCCTTCGCCACGGAAAGACCGAGGAAGGAGACGGTGTATTCGCCCTTGAAGGTTCGCGCGTCCGCGGCGTATGCCGCAGGTGGCAGGGCAAGGGCGAGCGCGGCGACGAGAACTTGGGACAAGCGTGGCATGATGGGGCGAAGCATGACGGGGATATGATCCTCGGTTTTGCGGAATCAAGGCGCTGGCCCTATTCCTATGTCCCTGAGCAACCGCTTATAGGGTGAAATCCGGCGTTAATATGAAAGCCGGCTGATCTCGCGCGGGTCGTCGGAGCTTGACGCCCTGATGAAATGCAACTATGGAACGCCAACTTTTTCCATAAGGCCGCCCGATCGAAACCGCGCGCCGCACGGCGCGGGCTCGAGGTTTGGTCAGACTGAGAACTGAAGGTAACAACAATGTCCCGCACCTGCGAACTCACTGCCAAGGCAGTCCAGACCGGCAACAATGTGAGCCACGCCAACAACAAGACCAAGCGTCGCTTCCTGCCGAACCTCGTCAACGTCACGCTGATCTCGGAAGCGCTGAACCAGAACGTGCGCCTGCGCATTTCGGCCAACGCCCTGCGTTCGGTCGAGCATCGCGGCGGCCTCGACGCTTTCCTGGCCAAGGCCGACGCCAAGGAGCTGTCGCAGCGCGCGCGCCTGCTGAAGAAGCAGATCGCCAAGAAGCTGGCCGAGCAGTCCGCCGCCTGATCCATTCAAGGCGGGGGACGACCGCCTTTCGAGCGACGGCCGCATGCCGGCCCCGCTCGAAAATGACGGCGATGGCCTTCCGGCACATGACCCCGAAAATCAGAATCGATTTTCGGAAAAGATCATGCGCAAAATGCTAGGGCGTCGCCGCGCAACTGGTTCCATCACCCAGGATAAAAAAATGAATTCCTTCTCGCGTTACCTGCCCTTCGTGGCCGCCATGGCGCTCGTCGTCGTGGCCTCGAACATCCTGGTGCAGTTCCCCATGCAGGGAACCGTCGGGTCGCTCTCGCTGGCGGACCTGCTCACCTGGGGCGCCTTCACCTATCCGTTCTCCTTCCTCGTCACCGATCTTGCCAATCGCCGCTACGGGCCTGCCGTGGCGCGGGGCATCGTCTTCGTCGGCTTCGCCACCGCGGTGACCTGTTCCATCCTGATCCCGCCCCTTCTGTACCGCTATGGCTTGATCGAGTTCGATACCGCCGCCAACCGGCTGGCGCGGGTCGCGGCGGCCTCTGGCGCCGCCTTCCTCACCGCGCAACTGCTCGACGTCACCGTCTTCAACCGGCTGCGCCGTCAAAGCTGGTGGCGCGCCCCGATCATCGGCACGCTGGTCGGCTCGATCTTCGACACGATGGTGTTTTTCACCATCGCCTTCTCGGCGGCTTTCGCCTTCGCCGGCCCGAGCGACGGCTTCGCGCTGGAGAGCGCGCCCTTCATGGGCCTGTTCCATGCCGAGACGATGCGCTGGATCTCCTGGGCATTCGGCGATCTCTCGGTGAAGCTGGTCATCGCGGTCGTCGCGCTGATCCCCTACCGCCTGCTCGCCGCGCGCTGGAGCCAGCCGGCGCTCGCCTGACGCCGGAAAGTCCCATCGAGAAACCCGGGTTGAGCGGGGCGACGCCAATGAAAGAGGCGTGCCATTTCGTCAGGCATTCGAGCCACGCCAAATAAGGCCGCCGGACGGTTTCGGCAGCTCGCCTGCGGATCAAGGATTGTTGCAATCCAACACGTGCGGTGGTTAGTGTTCCCCGCATCAAATACCATCGAACGGGACGGTATTCCGGTCGATTCGCGAGGAACTATCGATGTCAGGCAAAGATCCAACGGCCGAAACAACGCAACAGGTCGTCTCTCACATGGTGGAAGCGGTGAACCGCGCCCCACTGGTGGACGTTCCGTTCTGGCATCTCGAAATGACGGACGTGTTTCCGTCGGATCTTTATCGCCGCATGCGGGTCGCCATGCCCGAGCCGGGCGAGTATCGCGCGCTCAAGGGGCGTAACAGCGTGAACATCCAGGCGGACGGCTCCTCAACGCGGGTCAAGATCGATCTCTATCCGGAATACATCCGCCATTTGCCGAACGAGAAGCGGGCCGTATGGGCCCTGGTCGGAAAGGCGCTGTGCGCGCCGGAGTTGAAGGATGCGTTCATGCGGCGCCTGTCGCCCGGGCTGGAGCGTCGCTTCGGGGCGGACTTCCTGAACACCGAAATGTACCCGGTTCCCATGCTGACGCGCGATGTCGCGGGCTACAAGATCGGCTTCCACACCGATACGAAATGGAAAGGCATCACGGTCCAGTTCTACCTGCCCGAGGACGACAGCATCAATCACATCGGCACGCGCTTCGACCGGCGGCTGCCGGACGGCAAGTTCGAAATGGCGCACCGCATGCCTTTCTCCCCCAACACCGGCTACGCTTTCGCGGTTGGGGCGGACACCTGGCATTCGGTCGATACTGTCGGGCCGGAAGTGCGCACGCGCGACAGCATCCTTCATACCTATTTCGTGGACAGCAAGGCCGCGCTCAAGGTGCGCAACCGCAGCAAGCGCGTCGGCAATTTCCTGATGAACGAGATCCGCCACGTCGCCGGCCCCCGGTAGGGCCGACGGCACGCAGCGGCGCGATGATTCCCTGGTCCGTTCTCGACACCGCGAGAGTTCCCGGTTCTGATAGCGAACTGCGCCTGAAACAGCGCGGGACCGAATTTTCCATAATGCTCGGCACCAACGAGCTGATGAACAGCCGCCTCAGCGGTTCCGAGGAGGCCCTTGCCCGGCTGACCTGCGAGCGTCTGGCCGGCCGCAGGCGTCCAGGTGTGCTGATCGGCGGCCTTGGCATGGGCTTCACCTTGCGCGCCGCGCTGGAAGCGCTCGGCACGGATGCACGCATCGAGGTGGCCGAGTTGGTCCCCGCGGTCGTCGCCTGGGCGCGCGGGCCGATGTCGGGAATTTTCGCCGGATCGCTCGACAATCCCCGCGTCACCATCCGCGAGGTCGATGTCGGCCGGCTGATACGGTCGGAGAAGGCGGCGTGGGATGCCATACTGCTCGATGTCGACAACGGCCCCGAAGGTATCGTCTACGCGGGCAACGACGCGCTCTACGGCGCGCCCGGTCTCGGCGCGGCCCGCGCCGCGCTCAAGCCTGGCGGCGTGCTGGCGGTGTGGTCGCAGGGGCCGGACAGCGGCTTCACGCGGCGCCTGAAACAGGCAGGCTTCACCGTCGAGGAGGTGAAGACGCGCGCCAATGGCAAGCGCGGCGCGCGCCATGTCATCTGGATCGCCACCAACGGTTCGCGGTCCTGACCGGAGGCCACCTTCGGCGGTTCGGCCTATTTCGACCTCTGGAGCTCCACGGCAAGAGCCTCGAGCAGCCCGCGGGTCCCCTCCTCCCGCCCCTTGGCGGAATCGACGCCATCGAAGAAGGCACCCTGCTCGGTATAGGTCAGCCTCGTGCCGCCGTCGTCAGGCGTAAGCTCCACGGTGGTAAGGGATGCCGACATCGCCTGCTGTCCGATTGCCATGCGGTAGGAGAACACGATGCGCTGGTCGGGAACGATATCCTGGAACTGGGCATCGAGCCGGATCTCCGGTCCGCCGCCATAGCTGAAACGAGACACTTCTCCGCCGCCGACACGAAAATCGAAGCTGAATTCGGCAATGGCGAAACCATCGCCCTCGACCCGCCAGCGCCGCACCGTGGCCTTGTCGGCAAAGGCATGGAAGACCCGGGCTGGTGACTGCGGGTAGGTCCGTTCGATCGTGAATGTGGAGTGGATGACGGTATGCTCGTCCTTGAGGGGCGCGGTCTGGTTCATTGCTTTTCGTCCTTTTCCTGATCTTGGGCTTTCGGAGGATCCGCCTCGGCCAGGATCTGGCCAAGACGGTCGAGATGGCGTTCCGCCGGAATGCGGCGTTCGGCGATCCAGTCGGCGAGCGGGCCAAGCCCGCCCGGCTCGATGCGGCAGGTCCGCACCCGCCCGATCTTTTCGCTGCGGATCAGCCCGCAGGCCTCCAGCACCTGCAGATGCTGCAGCACGGCCGCAAACGTCATGCCGAATGGTTCGGCCAGTTGGCTGACGGTTGCCGGTCCGCGGCTCAACCTTTCCAGGATCTGGCGGCGCGTGGGCTCGACAAGGGCACGAAGGATGGTGTCGATCTCGGAATAGTTAAGCATATGCTTGAGTATTTCGTCGACCACGCAAATTGTCAAGTATGGACTAAAGTATTCTGACAAAGAAAGGCCGCACGACCGGGAAACCATTCGTTATCAATAGCTTGCCAGAAGCCAGGGCCACGAGGGATCGTCGAAAGAGCGGCCGGAGAGGCGCGGATCAATCCTCGTGCAGGACGAATTCCAGGTAGAGGTTGCGCTGCAGGATCGAATGGTTGTCATCGGAGATCAGCGATACCATCAGCGCGCCATCGGCACGGCTCCAGACGTCGAGCCCTTCCATATTGTCGATCTGATAGCTCATGTCGGCCTGCAGCAGCACGGGACCATCGGCGATGGCTCCCATGGCTATGGACCCGCCCTGGATGCGTCGCAGCCGCATCTTGACGCCGCCCATGATCGAGAAGCTCCGCTCGAGCAGCAGCAGGTCGCCGTTCGGCAGGAAGGCGCCATCGGTTATGTCGAACTCGCCGTCGCGCCTGACGGTGAACACGCCTTTGCCCGACCCCTCGAGGATCGCCGCATAGACGTTGCCGGCCGTGTCGAGGCTCCTCTCCGAAACGGCCACGAGGCTGCCTTTGAGCGGGCCGCCCTCATTGGCGACGGCGATCGTCTCGAAACCCTTGTTCTGTCGCAGTTCGCGCGCCGGTATCAGGAAATCCAGCTTCCGAAGCGGTGATGCCATGTCGGCGGGATCGATCCGGAACTGGGCGATGCGATGGTTGTGCTCGAACCCGACCGTCGCTATGCCGTCCTTGACGGCGAGGCTTTCGGCATCGGCGTCCCGCTTCTTGTCGATCGGCCGGCCGGCGGCGTCGACCATCTGCTGCATGGTGAAATTCCGGATGCCGGACGGGCGTCCGTCGCCACCATGCGCGACCGTTCCGAAAAACCAGAAGCCGGTGTCTGCAACGCCGATGAATTCGGCTCCCGGCTTGAGGAAGCGGATGGCCGACAGCCCGCCGAAATTGCGCGAGCGTGCGGTCATCTCGAGGCCGCCGACGAATTCGAGCGGGCCGAACCGCTTCTCGTCATGGCCAATGTGGAACTGGGTGATCGGCCGCGCCACGATCTCAATCGTTTCGACCGGAGCCTGCTCGGAAGCGCTGGCGGGCGGATACAGGCAAAGCGTCGCAAGGACCGCGACAAGAACTCGCAAATGCGCCCTGCCCCTCATAGGATTGCGCGCTGCCGGCGAGCAACGGAGCGGCGCCGCGACATGCGACAGGCCGCTCTCACGAAGCGCGACGGAATCCGCCGCGCCGCTGGTCGCGCGCGCTTTCCTCGGCAAACAGCGAGGCCAGTTGCTCGGTCATCGCGCCGGCCAGTTCCTCGGCGTCGACGATGGTGACCGCGCGGCGATAGTAACGCGTCACGTCATGGCCGATGCCGATGGCCAGAAGCTCGACCGGCGAGCGCGTTTCGATCAG
>ERZ778027.658-NODE-658-length-73977-cov-11.322245_pt1 | contig 73977 bp, 89 predicted proteins | sample MGYA00375757_ERZ778027 | MGnify/ENA primary metagenome ERZ778027 (study PRJEB29350, sample SAMN05389817) | bioreactor metagenome | isolation source: Ammonium sulfate bioreactor | place: South Africa: University of Cape Town | collected 2014-02-18 ...
AATGCCTATTGTTTTACCAACTAATCATCAATTATATGCGAGAACATATAGTAATATGGCAAAAGCGTTAGACGGTCTTGAACGTTATCAAGAAGCACTCGATTATGCTCAACGTGCAGTTGATGTAGCTCATTCATCGTTTGATTATTCTCTTGATGATACAAAGACCTACGAAGATCAACTTCGTCAACTTCAAAGAAAGTCACGACGATAAAACAAAAAACTTTCTTTTCTTTTAATATTACATTTTAATATCATCAAATTTTACAATATTCGTAATAAACAAGAAATTAATCAGATGCACTTTCGATCAGTGTAAAATCAACATAACAAAAAAGTTTTCAACAGTAAATAGAGTCTAAATAAAACACATTGGCATACAATTAACAAAATAAATCGCTTTCAAGTTTTCATATATCTAACTATTTGTTAAAGACTTTCATTTAGCATAAAATTGTTGTCGAGGTACCCATTTGAAATCAAGGTGATATTCTTCTTGTTCATCCTTGATATTCTCGTGTTTCCATATGCAGATTCGAGAAGCCTAGACATTCTAATTGCTAGTCGATTCTTCAGATAGAAAACTTTTAAGTATTACATATTTTCTTGTTTTTCTTTTAAGTCTTCAAAATCGAATAGATATTCGCTTGATTTATTTTCTTTTAATATTAAAATCTGTTTTTTGTTCGTCTCGAATTGATCAGTTGTTTTTCCTCTTGGTTCCCCACTCGATTTTTTATTCTTTATCTCGTACTTTTCCTAATTAAATCCATGAAGCACAAATCTACATTGTCATTCCTTTCTTTTCTTCTTCTTCTTCTTTTTCTTCTTCTTTCTCTTTTTCAGCCGAAGAAAAAGAAAAACTCAACTTGACTAAGGTATGAAGCGCATCTTTTCTTTCCTTTTTTTTAAGCCGATTAGTAATATTTCATATCGACGATGTTGACGCGCAAGCAGAAGAAAAAACACCGAAGTGTTCATCAAGTCATGCCTTTGAAATTTTAACAACCCAACGAGAAGCAAAAAACACACTCAGCCAGAGAATTGATAGATGTCTGTTAATCAGACAATAACATGAAAGTGAAGAAGATTTTATTAATGAGAAATATGTCAGAAAAAGAGAAAGAGAGAGAACAGGAAATCATCAACTGTCTAATGATGTGACACCCGCAATTATCCTCTCATCATAAGCTTCGAATTCTGTCATTCTTCTGTCAGAAAACTAAATGAGCAAATTTTAGAAGAGGAGACGCACATTCATTTATTCATTTCATCACATTACCTTAATGATGATTATCAGCTCTTTTTTTCACAGTCAAGATTTTCAACAATCAGATTGCTTCTCAGGCAACAGCATTTCTTATTTTTTTACGTTTCAATTAACTGAATATTGTTATCTTCAGAGAAAAAAATAGGGATAGAACGCGAATTGTTGATTTTTTCCGGACAAACAAAAAAAGAACTCAGTTCTCAGGATCATTGCACAAATTTCTTTTGATGTTCTTTTTTTTTCTTCACAAAAATTTTCTAGTATCTTGCAAATATCGAATGGTAATTTCATGCATCTACTATTATCTTGTTTTATTCTAATTTGTTTATTTATTTCGTCGTTTATTTGTCAAACAAATTTAACATATGTATTCACACATTTATCAATCGATACGATCGATTTAGTTTTAAATTCCAATGGTTTAATTCTAACCGATGAATCCTATGTTAAACATTTATCATCTCAAACATTATACTTACTTAATTCTACACAAGAACTTCTTCAGTCGGATAATCCTCAATCGATTGTATTCAATTCGAATGTAACCGATTGTTCATTTGCATCAGCTTTTGCATTACGATTTGATTCGACTAAAGTTACGAGTCCGATTTGTTTTACAAGTATACCCGACGAGATAACGAATATCTATAAACTATCTATAACAACAGCACAACTAGCACAAGCAGCTGTTGTTTATATGCAGTATTATTCATTGAAATACTTTTCGGTTATTATGAGTTTATCAAATGATTTCTATTATAATCTTGCTCAAGAGTTTGCAACATATTTATCGGAAAAAAATTATATTCTCGAACAATTTCTTTTCTATCCAGGCTTTACAGGACCATCATCATCGTATCGAAGCAAAGGTTAATCAGTTTGAATTGAGAAAAGAAAATATATAATTTTGCTTTTTTTTTTTTTGAAAATATTCTTTTAGTTTATTTTATTATTTGTGCATATTCGGATGAATTTTCTTTGTACAATTTAACAGCATCGAATTCACTTTCATCATCAGTTATCTACATATTTCTTCGTTGGTCGCCACATTTTGCTAGTTTTTATACTGAACAATTTCTTTTTGATACGAGTTCAATAGCTCAAACAACTTCATTTTCTATTCTACATTTACTACCGATCGATATCTATTCGCCATATTCATTCGAACAAATTGTTAATAATTATCAAAATGATATTATTTCAACTTCAACAAATGTCACATTTAGTGATGATGTAAGAAATCTATGAAACTGAACGAGTATAATGTTTATGTTTTGTTTAGGTGATTTATCTTTTGAATGAACTTGAAAGTGTTGAATATGTTCGTCAATCAGTTCTAACATCATTTCTCAGTACGGTTTCATTAGATAGCCGTAAACAACGACAGTTTATGTTTGCACTTGTCGGCCGACAATGTAATTCGACTTGGACGATATTTAAAAAACTTTATCTAACAAATTCATCGATCGAACATGTCGATACAGAGACGAATTTATGTAGGTATATTAACTATCCAACAAATGATTCGACGACTGAAGAAGATGGAGGTTGGCGAACACTTCGAATCGTACTGTTCGTTTTACTTGGTGTGACCATCGCTTGTACTGCGGCGTTAGTCGCATTTTTTGTCATTCGGTTAGTCGAATAACAAATGGCAAATATCGATTTATCTTTTGTTGTTTTTGTAGGAACCATCGTGCACGTTCACAAATGTCCAAAGGACCGAATAAGATCATTCTTTTACCGGAAGATTTAATGTTTGTCATGCCGAAAGGAACTGTTTTTACGAGCAAAGTAATATGAATTAGGAGATTTTGACGTCCTTAAAGAGCAATTATTATTATTTTTTTTTGAAAAAAAGGTTAATTTGAAAGGAGAGCCGCATGAACGAAGTAATATCTCATTAAGAAGTGATGATTTTCAAGCAGGCAAAACAGCTCGTTATAATGTAAGTCGACTTTTTTTCAACGATTAGATTGAAACGAAAAGAAAATGTTTGTGTACAGGGTGATTTAGTTGAAGTTAAAAAACTACACATTGGCCCACTTTCACTTCGAACAAAAGTGATGAAAGAATTACGACAATTGAAAGATCTACGTCATGAAAATGTGAATACATTCATCGGCATGTTTATTGATCAGAATTCACCATCGTTAATATTCGAATATGGACAACGAGGAAGTTTAGAAGTAAGATTGAAGAGATTTTGCACGAGAAGAATATTTTATTTTGAAAATTTTATACAAAAAAAGGACATTCTGAAAAAAGAAGAAATTAAATTAGACTGGAATTTTAAATGGTCAATGTTGAATGATCTTGTTCGAGTAATTGAATGATGATTTCAGTTGTTATATCTCATTGGTTTGATTTTCAGGGAATGAGATATCTATCGAATTCTCCGATACGTTGTCATGGAAATTTAAAATCTCGAAATTGTATTGTCGATTCTCGTTGGGTTTTAAAAGTGACAGACTATCGTCTCAATGAAATGTATTCACTGCAAAACGCACCGAGACAAGTCGATTTAAACGGTAGACGAATTCATTTTCTCAACATTGTTCTATTTCGACTTTCTCAGATCTTCTTTGGATGGCTCCTGAACATATTCGTACGGCAATTATTAAAAATGATGTTGCCACAATAATGACAAGTTCGTCAGCTGGTGATGTGTACAGTTTTGGTATAATTATGCAAGAAGTTATTCTTCGTGGTGCACCGTTTTGTATGTTGGATCTTTCGACACAAGAAATCATTGCTAAAATTAAAAAACCACCGCCATTATTACGACCATCGGTTTCGAAACAAGCGGCACCACCTGAATATATCAATTCGATGAAACAATGCTGGGCTGAACAAGCGGAAACGAGACCATCGTTTAATGATCTTGCACAATCAATTAAATTACTCAATGGTGGAAAGTAAGAGGAAATGCAAAGCGCAAAACGAACATTTGTGTTTTTCTTTTATTTAATTAATAGGAAAGTTAATATTGTTGATACAATGTTTAAAATGTTAGAACAATATTCGAATAATCTCGAAGATTTAATTAAAGAACGAACAACTCAACTCGAAGAAGAAAAGAAAAAAACCGATAAACTTCTATCGCAAATGTTACCACCGTAAGTTATCAAATTTTCGTGTTTCAATTATCCATTGTTGCTTTTTTTTGTTCATAGGAGTGTTGCTGAAAGTCTTAAATCCGGCAAAGCTGTCGAAGCTGTATGGTACGAATGTGTAACAATTTATTTCTCGGACATCGTCGGTTTTACCACGATCTCAGCGTTGAGCAGTCCAATGGAAGTTGTTGATTTATTGAACGATTTGTACACTCTGTTTGACTCGATTCTTGAAGATTTCGATTGCTATAAAGTTTGTCAAAAACAAAATGTTTTTTTCTTTCAATTTCGAAAATCTTAGGTTGAAACTATCGGTGATGCTTATATGGTCGTCAGTGGTCTACCAATACAAAATGGCAATAAACATGCATCCGAAATCGGTGTCATGGCATTGACATTGTTACATGCATGTGGTCAATTCAAAATTCGTCATATGCCAGGCGTACCATTGCGATTGCGTATTGGTTTGCATTCGGGCGCTTGTGTAGCTGGCGTTGTTGGGCTGAAAATGCCGAGATATGTAGGGAAAAATAAAAGAAATCGAATTAGGAAATTGTTTTGTTTTGTTTCGATTTGAATTAGTGTTTATTTGGTGATACTGTTAATACAGCATCGCGAATGGAATCGACTAGCATGGCTTTTCGAATTCATACAAGTGAAACAACAGCTGAGTTGCTGGAGAAAATCGGAGGATTTCATTTAGAATACCGGGGCATAACGGAAATCAAAGTAGATGATTTCCTTTTGAGAAAAGGAAATAGAATTTGAGTATGATTTTCAGGGAAGAGGAGATTACAAAACGTACTGGTTGTCGGGTAAAGATGGATTCGATAAGGAACTGCCAGATCCTGTGATATCAGAGAATAATCATGGGTAATAAAATTTATTTATTTCTTAGCAACAAAAGTACAAAAAAAAAATATTAATTTTTTTCTCATTTAGTTTGGATAAGGAATTAGTTCGATTAGTCGAAGAGCGAAAAGCTAAAGAAGCAGAAGAAAATAGAAAAAAAGCAGCAGTAGAAAAAGCGAATATTAAAGTAAAACCTATTGTTGAAACAGTACCACCACCACCACCATCTACAACTTCTGTTGGAACACCCTCGATGACTCTTGACGAAAAAGTCAATGATTTATTGAGATTTACACCGCCACCTAAACCGACGAATTCTACTGAAATTCCAGCTAAATTACAACAAATGAATGGACCTAGTGGACCTATTCGAAAGTCAACTAAAGCAAAATGGTGATTTTCCGAACGTTTTTATTGTTTTATTCTATTTGCACACCTATCTACGTTTGTCTTTTTTTTGTCACTATTGTTTTCGAATATTTACTTTTATCTTCATTTTAAAATGACATTTGTATATTCCAATCGACCGGTTGTTTTCAGCTGAGTTACGTACCTTTCTTCAATTATATACGTGCTAAACTATTGTGCACATCTTATTTTTATTTTTAATAAAATGTAAATTTTTCCAATGAAAAACAACAAAGATTAAAAATTAATTCAATCCGATTAGTCTGCTCTTATGCTCAGTGTCATGTCGCTTAAAGGTATACTTTTCTTGTTTATTAAATATGAAATGAATTAAAAATTTCTTTTGTTAGCAAAGAAAATCCGTAAAATATGTTTATCGTCTTTTGCCGCAGAACTTCGAGACATCAATGGATTGAAGGCGTAGCTCGCGCGATTCAGCAATGATTTCATTAGCTAGTGCAGTTGTTTCACAGAATGATTGTTGTCCTTGAGTATCAGCTTTGAATAAACGTCTTAGATAGTCACTATCGGCTGCATACTGTTCGATACTACTTCGTATAATAGCATTGCTAACACTTCGAGCAAACTAAATCAATCAATTAAATCATTAAAATTTGAAGTAATGTGTTTAATTACCTGTGGATTGCCTGTCATGCTGATATCGTATACACAAGCCGTCATTCTCGAATTGAGAATAAATGGGTCAGCTTGACCATCAGCTTGCTTTTCAGCAGCTGTAGCAAATGCATTACAAATATCTCTAGCATACGAGTTTACCGCATAGTCATTAGCTCGTCTTCTACGACCCTTGCTATTATCGATTTCGAGTTCACAATCCCATTTTACACATACACCTGTTGATTTAGCAATAAGACTGAATGGTAAATCAACGCTTATATCGAAATAACCCTAAAATTGAATCAGTTTTTCATATCAATAACAATCAATTTTACGTAATTACAAAATTATCAATATTGATTAGAATATTTTGAGTTAAATGTTGAATGTACAAAGATGTACCAGATAAAATTGCTACTGCAGGACTTCCCGAAGGACATGATAATGCATTTGATGGATTAGTTGTGCTATCACTAATAATGCATGGTTGTGAATATCCTGGCACGGGATTAATTATTACAGTGTACTATTATGAAGAAAATCTTTGAAAATAATGAAATTATCAGAATGATCTACCTCAACGATAGGATGATTGCCATGTGTACTTGTCGTTACTTCGATTGTTAAAAAATTATTTTTTACCAGTATTTCAGCATCCTTAGGTCGACATACGTATTGATTGACAGTTTGTCCTGGTGTTGTTGGAAATGGAAGAAGATGTGGCTCGCCAAAATACGAACATTTGCCAGTGTTTTTAGATTGGCTTGATGTACCATCCGTTAATAATAAAAAAAGAAGAACAAAACCGAGTTTGTAATCCATGTTTAGTAAATACGTATATTATTAATGCAGACTGTGTTTTATGTTGGAGATTTATACTAGTCCGAACTCGGTAAGTCATGCATCATTAATCGAATAAGCAAAGTTTCAATTGAAACAAATCATGTTTGTTTTTTTCCGAGTCGATAATGAAATCAGTTGAGTCATATGAGGATTATTGTATAAATAGCGTACAATTATCTAGACTCTTTATTTTTTTTATCTCATGTACAGTGGATTGCATGCAATCATCTAATTTTAAGGTAGACTATCTTCGTTTAGCTTACGATTTTATGTTGAGTTTTTAACTTTTATTAGATTCTCAATTGGAATGTGATTTTACGCATCATCAATCAAAATAATATCGACACACCTATGAAAGGAACGAGTCATTTTTGTTTTTTTTGCTAGGTCGTCTACCTATTGCTGATAAATACAAGTTGTTTATTTATTGGATAAGACGTAAATTAAAATTTTATGTTAGTCAAAAAAAATGAATGAAAAAAAGTTTATCCACTGCTATTGCAGTTTCGATGTATTGATAGCTTGAAGGCATCGTTTCTTTTTTGGATTAGCACTGCATCGATTGGCTGATTTAGCAATGAGATTGAATGGTTATTGATCGAAATATTTCGACTTTTATGTTGGATATATAAATTTTGATCAAAAACCGTGACAGTGGCAGCGCTTATCGCAGGACATGATGTTGAACTTAATGGATTGGCAAGACTGTTACTGATAACACATTTCTTTGGATATCCAGCTGCGCTCTTAATTGTTACGGTGTATTATAATATAAAATCAAATTATTTTGTACGAGTATTTCATCGACATTTGGTCGACATATATTGATTAACAACTTGTCCTGGTGCTGTTGGAAATGGAAGAAGATGTTGATCACCAAAGTATGAACGTTTACCAATTTCTCGACGTCGTTTTGACGTATCACAAATAAATGGTAAAATAAGAAGAAGAATGACAAGGCTAAGCTTGGTTTTCATTGTAAATAAGCAACGCTCTTTGTTTGTTACAGCAGTGAATGTCCATCGATCATCTCGATTTTAAAATCTGGTAGAGAATGACGTCATAGAGAGTAATTTAATCAGTAAGATAAATATATTGTCAAACATTTTGATTAACGAATTAAACACAAAAGGAAGCAAATCGTTATTGATTACAACAGTATTGTCTCTTGAGAGATAATCGAACGGTTTGAAAGATGAAGGAAAAGAACAGTTTATTTCAATACAAAACTGATTTCCCAAAAGAAACATTCTTTTTCTCTTTTCTAATTCATAAGCGGGTCAGAGAAAGAAAGAGAGAACAGAACAGTTGATTGAACTTTTACAATTTCATGATTCAAAGAGCAAATGTTGATGTCACAAGCATGCTTCTAACTTGTCTTGTACATTTATTCAGCGTTATTTTTTCGTTAACAAGTAAGTTTTAAATAACAAAAAATTCAATGAATACGAGTCAACTATCTATTCAATTAGAATCCTATGAACTTTCTCGTTTGGATTCGAACGTATTTTTAAAATCGAATGTAATCTATCGAACTAAATATGAAGAATTAAAAGAAATAACCGAAGCCAAACGTGAAGTATAAAACTTTAATCGAATATACACGTATCGTTTTTTTCGTCAACAAAAACGTTTTCATCTAGTCATGTCTCGATGAATATCGACAACAGCAAAAATTCTATCAACGACGTCATTATCTGTCACCAATATGCGCACAGTATTGCTCGACAACAAGTGATTGTCAGGAAGAACCATCAGCCTGTATGAATCCGTTGTGGCCAGAACGAACATTAAAATATGTTCAAAAAATCCAACGAATATGTTACATTCGTTTTACGGAAATTCTTCAATATGAACAAGCAGAACGAATGTGTCAAAGATACGGTCTAGAAATGGCCATTATTGATAGCATTCCACTACTCGAACGATTGCAGCAATTACAGATGTGTACGTTTTGAATCGTTTTCTTTTTTTTTGAGAATGAAAATCAATGTATTTAGTTAATACGACATGTCGAGGTCTTTGTCCAAGAGCTAAAGGGTATTATATTGGTTTGAAACGGTTCTTTGATGAAAGCAATCAAACAAAATGGATTTGGTCGAATAATGTCACGTGGACGCAACATGAAATCTCTGTAAATTCTTTTCTATTAACAAAAAAACAAAGGATTCTTCGAGTTTTGTGTTCTAGTGCGATAACATATCGTATTCAAATGCAGATTCCTTCTGCTATCTTGACAGAGATGGAACAAAGGTATTTCGAAAAACAAAATAAAGATTCGAATATGTTTTGTTTTTTAATTTAAAATAAAAGAGAACCACCGTGTGGAATAAAGGTGAACCGAATAATCATCAAAAACGTGAAGGATGTGTCGAAATTCTTGCGAGTACCGATAAAAAATCTTCATTTGACCAAATGGGCAAATTAAATGACATACCTTGTGCGAAACCAACACTAGGAGTTATTTGTCAAGGCAAAGGTATAGAAAAGAAATTCTCCATTGAATTTTGATGAATCGATTTCATCGTTTAGATATAAAACCAACGGATCCAACACGTTTTGAATACTTTGCTTCGATTATTGGTTTCAATGAAACTGATCCTTTGTTACAATTGAAAAATCTACGAGCACATGATTTCGATTCAATGAACATCGTGATTCATTCGTTAGAAGCTTTGCTATCCCATCGATCGTTTACAACTGATCAAGCAGAAAATATTCTAAATCACGTCGATCAACTTGTCAATGTCAGCGGAGAAATTAACATTAAACAATCGTCATTGAAATCCATAACGAATAAGTAGGAGATAAAGATGACATTTTGAAATAATTCTCGCTTAGATTACTTCATTTTCTTGATGTATTTCCGCAAAAAATTCAATTCGAAAACTTCGATAAACTTTCGTTTCAATACGACAATCTCAATATGTCAATAATCGATATGAATTTCAACGAAAATCCATCTTCATGGTTGCGAATAAATAAAAATTCTGATGTTATCATCGAGATCAATTCGGAATATTTCGGCAAATCTCATCATCGAATAATTGAAACGACTTTTTCAAATTTTAATCTATTTCCCGAGATGAATTTCGAGCAAATCGGAGTACCAATTGGTTATCAAATCGAAAATCACACTCAGATTCAATCCGAAAAGGATCTCATTCGATATCAAATTCGTGTCGATCAAACAACAGATAATTTATCGTGTGTCTACTGGTCATTTACTATTGACAACGGCTCGTGGATTTCGGATGCAACATGTCGATTTGATGGCTATCGAGATAATTATGCTCAATGTTATTGTAATCATCTAACATATTTTGCTCTTTTACTTGTAAATACAATGAGAAATTTTGATTTTTAGTTTCTTCTTTGTTTTTGTTATTTAGATCTCAGAAGATGATGAAGCTTTTGAAGAATTATCAACTATCGAAGAATATATTTTAACAGTTGTAACATATCTAGGAGTTTGTTTGTCGATTATTGGTTTGCTTTTAACATTGATTACTTATGCACTCTTTCGGTAGAATCTATTCAATCCTCAAATCTGTTTCTTTTTTATCTATATTTTTCAGTCATACTCAACACAGCCACCTACATAGTGCATTAATCATGCTTTGCATTTCGATATTCATCGTCAATTGTCTTTATATTCCATTCAGTCTCATTAAATCCACGATTTTCTGTCTTCTAATCGGTTACCTATTTCATTATTTTCTTCTGTGTTCATTCATGTGGATGTTAATCATTGCTGCCGTTCAGTACATTCATTTCGTTCAAATATTCAACACGCATATATCACATTTCTTTTTCAAAACTTGTCTCATCGGTTGGGTAGTTCCATTTGTTTTCCCGACGCTTGTTGTTATCTACGGAGGTTATATCGGCGAATCACGTTGCTGGATCAATGATTCGACGTTACTTTTTCTTACATTTCTCATGCCAATCTTTTTCATCGTTAGCTCGAATTGTATTCTATTTGGACTGATAATTCGAAGTGTTTTTTCAAGCAAAACGATCGTTGTTCGCTATCAAAAAAATCTTGCTAAATTACAAATCGGCGCGGCACTTTGCTGTTTCGTATCGATTGGTAAATTCTCGATTGATTCGATGTCATTTTTATTTCTATTTTAGGTTGTACATGGTTTTTCGGTTTAATCGTTATATTTCAACCGAATTTTCTTCATCAATTAATCTTTACGTTTGCCAATTCATTTCAAGGTTTTTTCATATTTCTATTTCATGTTTATCTTTCGAAGCCGAAACGTGAACTTTGGCAATTGTTTTTTACCAAACGTCAAACGAAAAAATCTTCTCAAGCGGAAATTCCATCAATTAGTAAACTACCTCGATTAACAACAATTCGTTTTACTTCTCGAACATCGAGTATTGTAACAACAACAACCGATCAAATCAAAAGCAATTCATATGCATAGATTCATCTGTTATTTATTCTCTTGAAAAAAAAATAATAATAATCAATCCGTCGTCATCGTCTATTGCACTGTTTGTCAAGAAAAAAAAATAAAGAAAAGTCTCCATACAATATATACAAACATTTTGGTGCTAAAACGCGCCTTGATAATGTTGAACTAATGTCGATGTATCGTCATGATTTTGCAAAATCGTTAAACATTCATTTAATAAATTTTGATAATCATCTTTGGTCTTTAATGGAAGAAAATGTGTTGTCAGCGAATTCGTCGATGTACTATGTATATGTTCAGCGAGATGATCGAGAATAGATTTTAGCTTCAATGATTTATCATCGAGTGATGAACTTGCAAGAAAACGAACGAAACTCGTCAACCAAAAATGATATTCACGTGATGAATGAACAACACGTGACCGATGTATTTGACTTTCGAGATAGGCACAAACGAGTAATTCACGATTCGATGATGAATAGAATGTTTTCTGATAGATATCATCGTTAACAATTGAGCCATAGGTTTTTGTTAGTGTTGCTAATGGACTCGATGATGTTAAATCTGATGGAAGAGAAAAATCCGAAACGAAATCATGTTTATGAAATAAACAAGTCCAATGTTTAAGTAAACTATCGAATCCATACAGATGACCTGTACCTAAATCGATCGTATTAGAAGACACAAAAAAGATCTTCGAAAGCAAAACGAACTTGTTATTAAACAAACTGTGTCCGAATTGATGTGATTCAATGTAAATATATCAACAATCGATGCATGTGGTGGTAATAGATGCGAAATATTAATATCAATGATTGGACAAGCGATTGAGTGACGAGTTAAATCGAAGACCGTTAGCAAACCGGTGATGTAGATGATTGAGATAGTTGCACGTTGAATGTTATTTGGATTTTCTGAGATATATAAACCGGCGACTGTTTGTGTGAGAACAATGTTTGAGTATAAACGTAAGCCGCTTTGTCGTTCTAAAATGAATAATTCGGAGCAATGTTGAGTTTCGTTGAGAGTAATAACAGCAATGAAATGTTTAGTCGCTTGAATGGCGAGTAGAGGCGATTGAAAAAGACTTTTCCATTGTGATGATTTGGTTTGTTCGTTGATACAAGATAAAATATGGATATTATCGGATTTTTCTGTACGAAGTTCGTATTCATTGTTGATTTTACGGATGAGATTCGATTGAAGTTTAAGAGGAGGAAAAAGAGCTGTTGAACTGACCGATGAAGGTAATGTAATCGAAGATGTTGACGATCGAACGACGCCTTTTGAAGGCTTTGGATCGACGGGAATCGTCGGCATACGACGCTGCGTTGTTGTTGTTGTCGTGGGAGTGGAAGTGGATGCAGCAGGTTGCGGTGGTGGTGGTGTTGGAGCTTTTGAAACTGTTGGAGCAGGAGCTGGAGTATCGAGACATAGAGGTTTAATACAACGACGTCCATCGCCTAATCGACGTTCAGTTTGATTAGCTAATGTCGATTTCACAGTTGCTGCTGCTTGTGTATGATTACTATGACCATTTCCATTAGTAATTGGTGCGGTGCCATTTCTACAAAAAATTTTATCTTCTTCTTCGTTTTTGGTTTTCTCATTGATGTTCATTACTAACCCATTCGTAACTGTTTTCGTTGGAATTGTTATGTCAACTTTGTACATATCGCTATAGAATTTGACCATTTCTTGTTTCGTCAACGGTGTGCCAATTTCACCTTTTTTAAACGTCATAAATGCGCATGCTCCGTCCGGTGAACAGACTCCGAGTGTAGCTGAACCGTTTTCATCATTGATACACCAAGACATGTCGAGAATGCCCGATGCAAAACAATCATTGATGATGCACATCGGCTGTCGAGGACTTGTTAACCAAAGAGATAGAGTACGATCTTTGCTGCCAATTGCAAGTAGACAACGACGACGACCGTTGATTAGAAGAATGCGAGGAAGAAAACGTGCACAAGTTATTTCACGACGATGACCGACAAATTCGGCATCGACTAACGATGTTCCACGAATGATACATGCAGAAACAGGAAAACTGTGATACAAAAAAAAGACAACGAGACTTTCTTGTGAGAATAAATGATCGTTTTTACTTGTTATTTTTTGCATGAGCTGTTGTAAACATGGTCCCATCAGGCGACCAGTCAAGTCGAAGGAATGATGTCGACTCAGCACAACCATCAAATGGTTCTTTGACTGTTTGTTCACATTGCCAAGTTTTACTTGACCAAACTTTAACTGTTCTGTCCGATGCTTGTGTTGCTAATAGAAGTCCCGTTGGATCCCAAGCTAATCCTTTGACTAATCCTGTATGACCACGAAGTGTGGTTAGAAGTGTAGCTGCTGGCCATGAGTATATACAAATATGATTATCGATTGAACAGGATGCTAGATAACGATCTGATGGTGGACACCAGGCAATATCTAAAATATCGGCTACATGTCCCGATGAAAGACTCGTACGAAGACGCCATGTTTCAGGAAAATCACCGAAGGCTGATGATGTTTGAACTGGTTGATTGACAACATTCGGATTTGTAGCTGTTAGATGATAGAGAAGAAGATTTTGACGACTAGCCACAGCAAGAACATCACTGGCATAGGCAAATCTTACACAGAGTGGACATTGAGTATCAATACGACAGAGTAATCTCGATTGTGTTTGATAATTTTCATCGAGAATCGAAGCAAGACGAAATATACGTATGCAATCAACTGCATTATATTTGCCAGCTAAAGCTACACGAATACCATCGGGATTGATATGAAGAGATGAAAGACTTTCTTTCGGACCATGTTCGATCCATTCTGGTTTGATTAATCTCATTTTATGATAATAAGATTTCAACAAAATTGTTTTTTCTCGATGATGGTGAAACGAAACAAAAGAAACAAAATCTAGTACAATTTGATAGTTAACCAATTATTTCCCAATGAACGATAGCATATTCAACTATAGATGTCAATAGTCGACAGACATACACTGTCCAGATGAAAAACCTTTCAAGTGCCCGTGCATGATGAAATGATTTTATGCATCGATTCATTTCTAAGTGCATTTTTTTGTCGTTCAAGTACATTAAACAGTCATGTACAAGGTATATAAAGAGAGAAAACGAAAATATTAAGCATACAGAGTATTAAAAGAAAGCTATTCGTTTGTGTCCACCGATTTTTTTTCCTACTTTTTGGATTTCAATTTGTTTCTTATCTTGAAGTCTTTATAATCAAGTATGTAAAACTAAATATATCGAATCTATCTAACAATTGTTTTTGTAGTTTTATGTATTATTGGAGTCTTCTACAGTTCTTGTACTTATGGATAACGGAGGATCCACAGGGGATCTTTCGCCCACTGCAATTCATATGCTCTCTCTTCCCGATCTACTTACTCATTTTCAAACGAATCAAGCCCAAGGATTATCGACCGATCAAGTTCTTCAACTCCAGAAACAACATGGCGAAAATAAACTAACACCTCCAAAACAAGCCAATTATTTCCTTATTTTCTTGGGTCAATTATTTACTGGTTTCAATATATTTCTTTGGGTAGCTGCTCTATTTACTTTTCTTGCTTGGAAACCATTTGGTGAACCAACTCCTCAAATAGCCAATCTTGCTCTTGGCGTTCTTCTTTGCATCATCATCTTTCTCAATGGTATTCTCGATTCTTATCAAGTTATAAAATCATCAAAAATCGTCGCATCTTTTACGAGTCTCTTGCCAACATTAACAACTGTTCGACGCGATGGTATTGAACAACAAATTCTCATCGAACAACTCGTTCCTGGCGATATTGTACTCATTCGAATGGGAGAAAAACTGCCAGCCGATGTACGTCTGATTACATGCGATGGTTTGAAAGTGAACAATTCGAATTTAACAGGTGAATCAAAGCCTATCACTTGTACAATTGAACATACGAGTGAAAATCGAGATGAATCGAGAAATATTCTCTATTGTTCATCAATGGTTGAGCAAGGAACTGGCGAAGGAGTAGTGATTGCTATTGGAGTTCATACAATGATCGGTCGTGTCTCGAAATTAGCACAAGGAGATGGTTCAGATGAAATCACGGGACTTCATCGAGAATTTAATCGATTTCTTCTGTTCGTTTGTATTGGTACGATCGTTGCCGTGGCTATCCTATGGATAACATGGGCGGCATGGCTTCGACGTGATCATCCGGAATTTGTGAGCTACAATGAAAATATTGTGAATTCAGTGGGAATGATTGTTGCTTTTCTGCCTGTTGGCCTACCATCATGTGTTACATTTGGTAATGAATAAATGAAATTTGTATTTTAATTGATTGAATTGTGTTTTTGTCTAGTTTTAACAATTGTTGCTAAACGAATGTATCGTCAAAAAGTTTTGGTTAAAAGTTTACAAATCGTCGAAACATTCAATTCTGTTTCAGTGATTGCAACTGACAAAACAGGTACATTAACACGAAATCAAATGACAGTTACACATCTTCTTTGGGATGTCGATGGTCTTTATACGTTTCCAATTGTTCGATCGGTTGAACAGCCTGTCGTCGAACAAGAAAATCAAAGTATCGAAATGACACAAATTTCTCAACTGTCAGGTATTGTTATTCGTGATCTTCTGCTTGGCGCTTGTTTGTGTAATAACGCCGAAGAACAACTTGTTGCTAATACTGAACTCGGTCAGAACACAACAGAATTAATAAGCGAGAAGAAAATTGTCGGTGATGCAGCGGATACTGCACTTTATCAAATGTGTATCGATGCTTGTCAAATCGATATGATCAAAACACGTTCGACAAATTGTCGTTTACGTGTAGTACCATTTAATTCCACGGTGAAATTTATGATCTCAGCAAATGAAATCGACTTTTCACCGTCGGATGTTTTAGTTACATTAAAAGGTGCACCGGATATTGTCATTCAATATTGTTCAACATACAAAACTAAAGATGGCAGAATCGAAAATCTAACAAATGAAATTCGACAAACGATCATTCAACGACAAGAAACATTCGGCAAAGATGGTTATCGTCTTATTGCCATGTGTCAACAAACAATCGCGAAACAAATATTCGATGAACTTCCATCAGATAACTATATATTCATAGGTCTATTTGCTCTGATTGATCCACCGAGAGCTGAAGTTCCTGAGGCAGTTTTAAAAGCTCGACATGCTGGTATTCGAGTGGCGATGGTTACAGGTGATCATCCGACAACGGCGAGATCCATAGCTAGTCAAGTGAATATATTTTCATCGGATATAGCTCGACAAAATGGTATCGATACATTTACATTGGAATTTAATGATCAAGGAAAAGAAATCGGTAAACTCTATCGAAACGATCAATTCATGGAACAACACGAACTAACTGAAGTAACAAGAATTAATCTTAATCTCGGAAATAATGAACATGATGAAGAAAAGCCGATTCTATCTTGGTATAAACGCGCATTTACTTCGTGTCGAAATCAATTCACTGATCCTGTCAGTAAGAGATTAGGTGATGATTCAGCTCGATTGAATTATATTCCATACGGTGTTATCGTATGTTTCCGTTGATACAATTTGTTTTTGTTCTTAAAAACTTTTGAATTTAGGTCACAGGAAATACAATCGAACGAATGGATAGTTACATGTGGGATTGGGTGTTATCTCACGAGGAGATAGTTTTTGCACGAACGACTCCCGAACAAAAACTTCGTTTTGTTCTGGAATTTCAGCGTCGAAACGAGATTGTTGCCGTTACAGGCGATGGAACAAACGATGCTCTGCCGTTGAAATACGCTCATCTTGGTGTAGCCATGCAATCAGGCACGGATGTGGCCAAAGATGCTGGTAATATGATTCTTTTAGATAATAATTTCAGTTCGATTATTCAAGCTATTGAAACTGGTCGATTGGTCAGTGATAATTTGAAGAAAGTAGCTATTCACCTTCTTCCCGGAGGTTCATGGTCACAAATTTGGCCAATATTTTTCAATCTCTGGTTCGGTATGCCATTGGCATTGTCAGCTTTTCTAGCTATTACATTCTGCATGATCAACGGTACGAATTGACTAAGATTGCATTGATTTTTGTTTGTTTGAAATATAGCTTTTATTTAATTAGATGTTTTTCTTTCATTGGCCATGGCAAATGAAAAACCTGAACGTGATATTATGTCACGTCCGCCTTCGATTCGTTCGAAAGATCGTATGCTCAACATGCGTTTACTCTTTCATGCGTTTTTTCTCGCTGGAAATGCGGCAACATTCTCTGGTTTCTTTGCATATTGTTACTATTGGATTGATAATAACGTTCCATTTTATTCATTTATGTTTTCATTCGAAAATTTCAACCAAAATTCGACATTATTTCAATCGGATAGCGAACGTCGACGAATGACAGCTGTCGCTCAAAGTGCCTACTACTGTTCGACTTGTGTTTTTCAAATGATAAACTTTTTTGCTACACGAACTCGATATGCATCGATTGTTCAGCATAATCCATTGTGGGGCCGAGGAAAGAATTGGTACGTTATTCTGGCGATTATCGGTTCGACTATCGTGCAGATCGTTGTAACGAGAGTCCCTTGGTTTAATCACACATTTCAAACTCAACCTATTGACATTAAATATGTTCTACCGACGATTGGTTTCGGTGCATTGTGGCTTTTGATTGATGAATTACGAAAACTCTGCTTACGTCAATGGCCAACAAGTTTAATCGCGAAAATTTCGTGGTGACATTTATTATCATTCAATTAAACTTCTTTTTTTGCTTTATTATTTATTATAAAATACATAAAAATACATTTTTTTCCTGTTCTGTCTTGAGTAATCGAAGTTATCTTAATCTTTTTTATTATTATTTATGATAAAAGAGTAGGCTGAGATGTAGATATAATCCGTGATTGACTTTTGAGTTTTTTTTTCATTATTTCATTTTGCCATGGCTAGTTTTCGACGACGTTCGTTTCGTCATATACGTTCAAATGCCATTGTCGCACCGAGTCCGACATCGGCTTCGATTGAACAATATCCGAAAGCTCGAATTGTTCAATTGCGATTAGTTTTTCTTCATCTCGGAGAAATCGACACACTCAATGAAAAATATCAAGCCGAAATCTATTTCGAAGCACGTTGGATAGAGCAATTCGTCAATTTAAATACGTTGAAATTAGATTCACAACAACAAAATAAATTCTTAGAAAATGCAACGGTGAAAATCGATGAATTCAGCTGGTCGCCGCAGTTATTCGTCGAGAATGCAATCGGACAAATCGGTGGTCAAAATCGTTGGATAACTATTCAAAAGGTCGAAGCCGGTTTAGAAGTTTGTGAACATCGACGAATGAACGGGATCTTTTGGGAAAAATTAGAATTACGCCATGTACTACATCGAACAAATCATTGAGAAGAGAAAAAAAACGAATTTTTTTGTTTTAGTTTCCTGCTGATGTTCAAGATTTGACCATATCTATTACGAGTCATCATCCGATTGAGAAATGTGTATTGCTGCCCGATCGAAATACTCGATCGTTCATCAATCGAGAAGCATTTACTGACCAACAAGAATGGTCGTTGTACGCACATGTTACCAGTGAACAACGACGAACAAAAGAAGAGTATTCATTCGAACTTGAGGATACTTACAGCGAAGGAAAGGACCATGCTGTCGTGGATTTCACTTGCCGAGCAGGTAGATAAAAAAAACACAGTTTATTCATTGTCAATGACTGATTGATTGTAGCTCGTCGTCCGGGGTATTATTATTGGAATGGTTTTTGTTTGATTTTCTTGATTACACTTTGTTCGTTTTGTGTTTTTTCGATTCCACCAGAGTAAGACGAAGGAATTGATATATCCTCATCCAATGATTTGATATTCTAGTCTACCGCAAAATCGTTTACAGATCACTAGCACTCTTGTTCTAACTTCAATTACTTTCCGTTGGGTTGTCAATCGAACATTAGTAAAACCAAAGACATTTCGTCAGTTTTCAAATTCTTATTCTCTAATTCTAGCCGCAAATTTCCTATCTAACAACATTGGATATCTATGGTATCATTTCAATATTCATCCTCGTTGTTCTCTGCATCTGGCATGCCATTATAGCAACTATTATTTTCCTTCAATTAGGCAACATGGGAAATATTCTCCCGACAAGTATCTACGTTTTTATTGATCGATATGTGTTCGTTGGCCTATTTTCAACGTTTATTCTCATACATATTTTATTATTTATTTGGTTCTTTATGGTTGCTTATGGTCGACGACGTGAAATGGTTCGTCTCGATCGATTGTATGTTCAAGAAAAAGAAAAACATTCACGAGAAAATCTACGTTTTCGTCGTTCATCATCGACGATCAGTGCGTTTCAAACGATGAAAGTACAACGACCACTTAAACAAACCGACGGACTAATTATGGTTCCTAATGGTACGACATTTATGCCGATCCAAGAAGCTTCAAACGAACCAACACGACGAAATACAGTCACACTGATGGAAATTCAACAACCTGAAGATCAATAAAATGAACACAGATGTCACTAGCTTTCTATTCTCTCTTTTTTTCTTGAAATAAAGAACTTAGTTTCTATTGGTTGAAAACATCGAACAAAGGGTTAGTTGCTCGACGAAGAGAACTATTCGTCAGTCTTGTCTGTTTGAGAAATAGATGCAGTTCAACTAAGTCAAAACATGTACATCAAACAAGTAGAGATTTTTGTTAATCAATGAAACACTTCAAAGAGAAACTATTCGATTAGGTCATTATCCAAGGTTTTCGTTCGTATCGTGATGAAACAATCTTCGAACCGTTTAGTCCACGTTACAATATAATCGGTAACTAAGGCAAATTGTGATTGAGTTAATGTACAAGTTCGTTTGTTTTCTAGTCGGACGAAATGGTTGTGGGAAATCAAATTTCTTTTTCGGTTTGTTTTTAATAAGCCAATTGTTCGTTGGTTGCTAAGAATATTCTCGTTTAGCTATTCAATTCGTTCTCAGTGATGAATTCAGCAATCTCTCTGCCGAAGGTCGTTATAATCTCATGCACGAAGGCATCAATAGTCGAGCGTTAAACGCTTATGTGGAAATTATCTTCGATAATTCCGATAGTCGAATTATGATCGATAAACCTGAAGTTGCCGTTCGACGGCAGATCAGTGGCAAGAAGGACAACTATTTCCTCGACCGAAAAGTCGTCAAGTAATGCGAAAAGGCAAAAAACAACAATTCGATTTCGTGTTTTTGATTTTAGTAAAACCGATATCATCAATATGTTGGAAGGAGCTGGTTTCTCTCGATCGAATCCGTATTACATCGTCAAACAAGGCAAAGTTAGTCGAATCGATGAGTGATTTCCGTGTGAAAGCGTTCGTTTTTCTCTAGATTACTCAAATGGCCATCGCACCCGACGCCAATCGACTTCAATTGCTACGAGAAGTCGCTGGTACCAAGGTCTACGATGAAAAAAAACAAGAAAGTGAAACAATTCTCGCTGAAACAGGTAAAAATCCGAGTCGAAAAGAAAGATTTTGATCGTTTCTTTTCGTTGTAGAGGAACGTCGAAAGAAGATCGCCGATCTATTAAAAGCAATTGAAGAACGTTTATTAAGTCTCGAAACTGAAAAAGAAGAATTGAAACAATACCAAAAATGGGACCGATCGAAACGAGGTCTCGAATGTGCGATTTGCACGGCCGAATGCGACGATGCGAAGAAACGCATCGATGAAATCGTTGCAAAAATGAATAGTTCGACGCAAAAAATCGAACAATTAGAAAACGATCGTTTGACAATCAACGAATTGATTCAACAGAACATGGACTCGATCACCGAGCTCAAACAACGTCTTCAAACTCAACAAATCGAACGTGATACGTTGATCATCGATAATAAAGATAATTTCCAACGAAAAGCTCAAATTGAACTCGAACTACAAGATCTGCAAAGTGAAACGGCACAACGGGATCGAAAACGAAACGATCTGAAAATCGAATTGGACAAATACGATCGATTGATTCGCGAAAGCGAACAACAATTAACCAAAATCATTCCCGAATACGACGTCATTCGACGACAAGAGGAACAAAAAACGGCACAACGTGATCTCGCCGAAGAAAAACGAAAGGAACTGTTCGCTAAACGCGGCCGAGGAAATCAATTTAACTCAAAAGAAGATCGAGACAAATGGATTCGTTTGGAATTGAAATCTTTGACCAAAGCGATCGAAGACAAACGAGAGCAAATGCAACGTTTGAAAACCGATCTCGAAAACGAAACGACGAAATCTCGTGAAATCGAAGAGCAACTCCGACAGATCGTCGACAACGGCACCGAACAACGAAGTCACATGGACAATGTCAACACTCGTGTTCGAGATTTTCGACAGAAGAAAAGCGATATCGCCGCGCAAAAGACAGAATTAGCTCGAAAGGAAACACAATTGCACATTCAATTGAGTCAAACTCGTGACGAACTACGCAAAAATCAAGATTCTCTTCGCTCAGTTACGAACAAAGGCGCAGCATTCGGCACGGACGCGTTAAACCGGCTTATTCGTCAATTTCAAGACGAAAATCGCCATCCGGACATCGTCAACGGGTACTACGGCACGTTGATCGAGAATCTTGAGTGTGATCCCGCGTTTTACACGGCTGTCGAGGTCATTGCAGGCAATCGATTGAATTATCACGTCGTCGAAAGCGATCTCGTCGCCACACGGCTCGTCAAAGAATTCAATCACGCTCGACAACGAGGCGAAATCCATTTCCTTCCGTTGAACGTCTTGGATATTCTCCCGAATAATCTACCGAAAATCGCCGGCGCTTCGCCGTTAATCGATCAACTGCAATGGACACCACGTGCGGAAAAAGCCGTTCGACACGTGTTCAATCGAATTATGCTCTGCGAGGATTTCAATGCGGCGACACGGACAGCTCGACAGTACGATGTCGATTGTGTGACGTTAGATGGCGATCAAGTGCAGCGAAAAGGCGCGCTAACTGGCGGTTTTATTGATAAGAAAATCTCGAAATTGGAATTACAACGGTCGATTAAGCATTTGAAAGCAACATTAGCTCAATACGAACATGAATACGAGAAATTACGAAGTGAAATGACGAATTTGGATAATGAATATAATAACATTCTCACGGAATTACAACGAGAAGATATGAAATCCAAGAAAAATTGGGACAATTACGAGCAAATGAAGTCCGATGCGAAACATCTTCAATCAGAACTCGATCGAATCATCACACATCGGCCCGGGAAAGAACGGCAATTGAATACTCTCGTGGCTACGATCGAACAATTCTGTGCCAAAGAAGAATCTCTTAAGTCCGAAGTCGGCAGTGATCTCGTCTCGCAATTGACTGTCGAAGAACAAGCGACAGTCGATCGATTGAACGACACCATCGATCAAATTACACAAGAATTAAAACAAATCATTCGACGACGTGTCGAAGTACGAACGCAAAAAAACTTATTCTTAAACTTTTTCTTTTTGTTTCTTTTAGCTCGAAGGTAACAAAACAAAGTTCGAACATCAAATCGCGAATAATTATCGTAAAAATCGCGAACAAATCAACACCGAACTCGAACGAATGCATGTGGAAAACGTTCGAAGCGTCATCGAAGAACTCGAACGAGAATATACAATTCTCGCTGATAAACTCAACGAACACGAAAAACAAACCGACGGTATGCTTATTTGTTCGACTTTTATCAGTCGTTGGATTTGATTTTCGTTTAGCTATCGATCGAATTATCAACAATTTGGATAAGGAATTGAAAGGCAAGCAGAAAGAACTCGAACAATATAAAGTAAGACGAAAGATTTCGAAGTTCGAATGCGTAATTTTTGAAAAATAGAACTCCGAACGAGATATCGACGAACATGTCAACGAAGAAAAACGAAATACCGACAAATACGAAGTCAAACTTCGTAACGCACAAAACAAAGTACCGTTCTTCGTTTAAATTTTCATAAAATTCACATTGGATTTCAATTCTAGCTCGATGAAAGTACAAAACGTCAAAATGACATTGGCGTGCCACCGGATGGACTCGATAAATACAAAGATATTCCAACTAAACAGGTAGAGTGACGTCGTTTTTCTTCGAATGGAAATGAAGTTTTTGTTTAGTTACAACGTGAACTCGATCGAGCCGTCGTCGAATTGAAAAAATACGCTCATGTGAACAAAAAAGCACTCGATCAATTCTTGCAATTCAGTGACGAACGAGATAAACTAACCAATCGAAAAGCCGAAATCGATGAAGCACATCGCGTAAATTCGATATTAAATTCCGAAATTTTCTCGTCAAAACCACAGTTTTCTGTTTAGCACATCGTTGATCTAATCGAAAGTTTAGATAACAAACGTTTCGAAACGATTCAATTTACATTCAAACAAGTTTCTCTCTATTTCACCGAAGTATTCAAACGCCTCGTGCCCGAAGGCAGCGCTCATTTGGTTATAAAAAAAGGCGACAACGAAGATTACGACAGCGAACAAGTTTCGTCGCAAAGCTCGGGCCAACAAATGTCTGTCGATGATTTCACAGGCGTGGGAATCAAAGTCTCGTTCACAGGCAAATCAAACGAAATGCGAGACATGCAACAGCTCTCCGGCGGCCAGAAGTCGCTCGTTGCTTTAGCTTTGATCTTTTCAATTCAAAAATGCGACCCGGCACCGTTTTATTTGTTCGATGAAATCGATCAAGCGCTCGATCCACAATATCGACACGCTGTCGCTGAAATGATCAACGAATTGAGCCAAAAAGCTCAGTTTATCATCACGACATTCGGACCGGATTTGCTTAAATATGGAGATAAATTCTACGGTGTGACCTATCGAAATAAAGTGAGCAGTGTCCGGTCGGTAACGCGAGATGAAGCTATGGAATTCGTCGAGGATAATGAAGCGCAAAATCAAGTTGCTCAAACAACAACAACAACGACGGCAATGACAACTGCTTAGATTTTGTTTTGTAAATGTTGTAAATTTTCATACGTGTTTATTCTTTTCGAAAACAAAAATCTTACTCAATGTGTTCTATGTCGTGAAATAGAAATTTATGAATCCGGTTTAACAATTGTATTTGTTAGATTACGAGTTTTAGATAGAACAAAAAAAGGAACGATGGCACCTGATCTTAATAAAAAACTTGAAGATGAAGTCGAAAAATATCGTCAAACACAAACTGGTAAAAGAATCGTTTTCAGATAAACTGGACCTGTGTTTGAGTTTTTGTAGAAATGAAAAAATATGTCACTCAACAACAACAATTATTTGTAACGAAGACTGAAAATGAATTTGTTAAACAAGTAATTGACGAGTTCGATTTTGATGAAGGAGATTAATTGATTTCTAGGAATTTGACAATCTTGATTCGGATGCTGTGGTTTACAAACTTGTTGGACCTGTTCTTGTTAAACAAGAATTAAGCGAAGGCAAAGAAACAGTTGAAAAACGACTTGTTTATTCTGAAGGAGAATTGTAATAGAAAAAAAGACGAACGATTTTCAATTGAAACCAATTGTTTTTTTCTTCAATTCTAGAAAACGTTTGGCTGCATTAATGAAAGATACTGAAAAGAAATTAGAAATTCATCGTGAAGTTATTTCAAAAATTCAACAACAAATAGCAGCTAATAAATAAAAGAAACGAGTTTTTTTTGTTTGTGTCTGCCGTTTTTCTTTTTCACTAATAAACTTGGCTTTTTATGCATTGAGAAAATGCTGACAATGACCATCATTCAGTATTTTCAGTTGAAACAGCGACATCGCCAGAAATCAGCGTTGCTATTCTAATGAGTCATTGACAACCATTTTTCAAACACTACCGCTCGAAATAGTATACAGAATTTTGGATCACTTGAATATTGAGGACTTAATCCTCTCAGCAACGAACATATGTGACCGATGGAATTCCATACTCAATTGTTACGATCGATTTCGTGTAAATTCACAAGAATAAGTCTTTTCTTGAAACAAATGTTTCGTCTTTCGATAGACACTTACACAACTCGATCTGTCCGGTAACGAAATTGGAAATAAATGTATACGGCATATTGGCCAAGCATTAGAACATCATACAGTAATGTCATATCGATGATTTCAAGTCTATCAAATGCTGGTATCCGATTTTTTTAGATGCTTACAGAACTTGATCTCAGGAATAACTATATTGGATCTGAAAGTGCGCAACATCTCAGTGGTGTATTGAAACATAATCATGTAACTTTATATCTACTATTTTATATCTATCAAATACTGGTATGCTATATTTTTGTAGACACATACATGATTGATTCTTTCCGGTAACCAAATTGGAAATGAAGGTGCGGAATATCTTGAACAAGCATTACAATATAACACAGTAACTTTACATCGACTATTTTACACTAATCAGACACTGCTATCCTATTACTATATAGACACTTAAACAACTTCATCTTTCCAGTAACCAAATTGGAGTTCAAGGCGCGAAACATCTGGCTCAAGTATTGCAACACAATAAAGTATCTTTCGATCTAGTGTTTCATATTTATGAAATATCGGTATCCTATCTTTCTGTAGACACTAACAGAACTGAATCTTTCCTGTAACAGCATTGGACGTGAAGGTGCGCGAGATCTTTGTCAGGCATTGCAACATAATAAAGTACCTTTCGGTCTACTATTTCATACCTATCAAACACTGATATCCTGTTGTTCTATAGACACTTACACAACTGAATCTTTCGAATAACGCAATTGAAGGTGAACTTGGACTGTACATCGGTCAAGTATTGCAACAGAACTCAGTAAATTGACATTGACGACTTCATTTCTATCAACGGTCTTCTGTAGACACTCAAACAACTTGAGCTTAGGAATAGCTACGTTGGAGATGAGGGTGCGCAATATCTTGGTCAAGTATCGCAACACAACAAAGTAACTTGACATTCACTACATCGATGAAATCAAATGTGACCGTTCTTTGTTTTTGCATAGACACTTAAAGAACTCAGACTTATGCGTAATAAAATTAGAGACAAAGGTGCAGAATATCTTGGCTAAGCATTGCAACAGAATACAGTAATGGTGCATCTATTTTCTTTCGTTTTTACGAAGTATCAGTACTATTTGCCTTCATAGACACTTACGTTTCTGGATCTGAAGCAAAATAGATTTGAAGTAAAAAATAAACAGTTTTTCTGGGCTTTAATGAGAACAAAAGTTGGATTGGTGATTGATTTCGATTAAATTGTTTTCAGTTTTATTGTAAATTTATACGATGCATTAAATAAAAGGATAGATTCATCGAAGGAAAAACTGTGCGATCTACTCTTGATAGTCAAGTTGTGTGATATTATGTTCTGGTACTTGAACATCCTTTGAAATATCTAATTCAAGAACACGTCTTAAATCCATCGGTTGAGCTAATAATGGTTTGACATATGGATCGAATGTTTTCCAATAAGGATTATTTAAATGATACGATTGACTACTTTCTCGTTCGTATCTTTCAACAATCGAGAATTTACACGGATTATAAATATCTAAATACAAGAGCGTATTGAAAATCGATCACAAGATGAGCTAACCTTGTGCAACATGCCAATCAATTGTTTCCTTATCATTTCGATAGACTCGACTTGCTTCGATTAACTTTGCTTTTACTTTCTCCACATGTTCAGGTTTAACAACAAGATGCTAAGAGATTATGTTTTTGACAAAAAAAAACTTTTATTCTATAGAACTTACAACAATAATTGTATATACCATTCTTTGTTTTTCAAAAAAATGAATAAAAAAGGAAAGGTCTCGCTCTATTTATTGATATTTTCTTTTAAAGGCTTCGATCAATAGTCTAATCATACTGAATCGATAGATCCGATCGATTCCATTTATTCTCTTCGTAAATCGTTATCGTTTGGATTTCATCTTTTGTGCAACATGCACCTGGTTTAAATCCACGAACATTCGATGCTACATAGAATTCATCTGCTGTAACATATTGACCTGAGTACAATTGTAACATCCAATTCGTCAATTTAGCATGAAGAAGTCGTGAACCACTCTTCAATGTTTCATTCGTTTGAGCAATACTATCGAAACGATAGAAGCCGAAATTAATATTGTCATTTGTTAGATTTAGAAATGGATCGATTTGTGATGAAAGATAAATATCTTCGCCTAACACTACGGAATTGTTCATCGTTCGAGCAACATAATGAATCGATTGCTTTTGAAAAAATAACGAAACATTTATGCAAGGATTTAATTGCGAATCAATTGAAATACTTCCTGATTTCCATCCAATACGATCATTCCCATAGGAAAACCATTTCGATTTGTTAATATCATAAGTTAAACCAATATCTAACGAATAACCATTGAAACGATTGAAAATACCCAAACTAACATAAAATCCGTCGGCATTCGATGGATTGACTATTTGTGGTAGACAATAATTTAAGTCCGTTGATACAAATGAATATTCACAAGATGTATCAACACGATACCACGCACCTGTACCACCGCCATTCCATGCTTGAAAACAACTAAATATACATTCAATTATATTTATAAATACGATGACTAATAGTAATAGCCGCATGTTGTTGTGATTTTTTTTTATTTACTCGAAAATATCATTTCTTATCTTTATGAATATATAATTGCGCAATATCGTTGTCATTACTCGTTGCATACGCTTGAATAAACACTGGGCGTGAATTTGTCGGTAGAAAAATCATTAAAATGATAACTAAATCGTGTCCATCATCATTCGGTAAAATAACAACGAAATTATTCGATGAATATCCAGTGTATAAATATGAAATCTCATCAGATTTAATTGAACATTATTTGCCGAAGAAATTAACGCCATTTGCTTCCAAATCATTGAAAAATTCAGCGAAAAAATATGTTTTCTATTCAAAACCAATTATAATTGCATCACGAGCACAAATCGATTGTCATCAACGAGAATTCTTGCCACCAGATGTCAAATTCGAAGATCTACTCAATGAATTATTATCAACAAATAATCCTTCGATTCGTTATAATTTCATCATTGCAGACAATTCAATTATCTTTGCTAAAATTCCTCATCTACATCATGTAACTTATCATTTACTTTGCAAACATATAACACTAGGAAATCGTTCGCATGACGTTCGATTTGCTGGTGAATTGTGGAAAAATGAAAAGAATTTATTTCAATTAAATAATAATTCGGGAACTTATCGACCGTCGTTATTCTTAACTCGACAAACTGCTCGATTATTTAATCGATTAGTTCCTTCAATCGATTTTCAAGGAGTTTCTTTCGAACAACGCTAGATTTTTTCTCTCTTGAATAAAAGTATAATATACCGTTGATATATGGCGTCATCTTTGTTCGATTCTCGTAGAAAAATCTTTTATACAAGTATCGTTTGCATTTGTTTGGCATTCGTATTTTTCGTTCGTTCGTTCTTTGCTCTGCAGGAAATCTTTCTTCAAATAATTCTTTCGATTAAAAGAAAAAAAAAGTGCACAGGTGAAAACATGTTGTTTTTTTGCCATGGCCAACTTTTATTTACCGATCGACAGATTTCTTCTGATTTTAGAGAAATATTTTTATGATGATTTGGAAGTAAATTCTCAATGCTTCAACATCGACGTAGTGTTTTAATTTTTATTTGTTTTATTGTTTTCTTTCAAGCAATTTACTATATAGCAACATTTCAAATTAAGAAAAAATATATACCTATTTTAACTTTTCAAGAACAAGAACCCGTTGTTAATGAGCAATCGTCAGATATCTATCAAACATCTTCTCATACAACAGTAACAACAGCAGCTAAAATCAAAATTTTATCTCAAAATCTTTCTCCGTTTGTTAATCTTTCATTTGAATTGAATTTTACAAAACCTGATCCAATTCTCTCGGCGACTCTGCCAATTTGTCATTTTGAAACTAATAAAAATCAATCGTATCGAATTAAAATCGAAAAAGATATTTATCCATTTCATCGAATCGAACAAACACAAGGTACTGATTTACAACCGGGTGGTCATTGGTTTCCAACTGATTGTCAGCCTGAACAACGTCTAGCTCTCATAATTTGCTATCGAAATCGTGAAAATCATTTGAAATTATTTCTCAATAATATTCACTCATTTTTAAAACAACAAAAACTCGATTATACAATCTTTATTGTTAATCAACATGGTCAAGAACAATTCAATCGAGCAGCATTATTCAATGTTGGCTTTCTCGAAGCAATGAAATTGTATTCATTTAATTGTTTTATTTTTCACGATGTCGATCTTTTACCCGAAGATCTCAGGAATCTATATAAATGCGGTGATCGACCACGGCACATGTAAGAAGAGAGAAAAAAGACAAACATTAACTTGTTTTTTTAATCGAAAATACTCTTTCAGGTCGGTAGCTGTTGATAAATTCAACTATCGTTTACTTTACTCGACTCTTTTCGGTGGTGTTACAGCATTTAATCTATCGGATTTCATTGGTGCTCGTGGTTATCCCAATGTTTACTGGGGCTGGGGTGGTGAAGATGACGATATGTATCGACGTGTGAGACGAAAATTAAAAAAATCCATAACACGCTATCCAATTGATATCGCTCGATATGTGATGATCCGTCGATTTAATCACGTTTCAGGTCGTGCTAACCCAAATCGACATCGAATATTGAATTCGAAATATGAGTATGATCTCGATGGATTCAATACAACGACTTATCGTCTACTTGATCTTCGATTTTATCGGCTATTTACATTGATTAATGTCAGTTTAGTCGAAGAAACATACGAACAAATACGACAACGATTAAATATTCAACCGAAAAAACGAATTTAATTTTGATATGTTTGCTTTGTTTTTATTTTATTTATGCTGAATTAAAATATATATATATATTTATATGTATGTCTATCGACGAGAAGTTAGATTTCGAACAACTGAGAAGAGACCGTTGACTATTTGGGCTGTGTCAGAGAATGACTTCGAAACCGTGTTTCGAACGGATCCAAAAGCTTGAAAATCATTCAAACGTCGTTCGAGAAAGTTCATTGTATCGATTTTATCTAACGATTGATCTTGAAGCAGATAAATCTCAGCACTTTTATAAACTGCTGCGAGCAATAAACGTTTTGAATACCAATTAAACTAGAAATGGAAAATTTTATTGACAAAAAAACAAGAAGATTTGTTTTCGTACGTCTGTTGATGTATCACCAATGCCGTGCCAAGCATCACTTGAAAGATCTAATAAACTCTTCCAACTACGCATAGCATTTTGAGGTAGAGCGCCTTGTGCGAGTGCCTGAAAGAGAGAGAAAAAGAGAAAACGTGTCTATTATTACAGTGTGATCTCCTTATCATACATCCCCCTCAACATTCTTTCTCTTCCTCCTTTTCTCACTTCGTCTATTCATTCTTTTATGGCTCATACTCATTCCATTGTTATCTCTTCATATACGTATATGTACACACTCATGCTTTTCTCTCTGAGAAGTTTTTTCTTGTTTTTCAAACACGAATAAATTGTTTGATTGTGTATTCGATCTGAAGATACACTCTCATATCTATGAAGTCATTTGTTTCAAATTCATATTTTAATTACTTGATCCCAATTATGTGCATAGGGTAAGACTAAATTCAATCGATATTTAAGACCATCGATCAGTAGATTCGTGCCTTGTATATCTCCTCTACAAAGAAAAAAAAGAAACTTTCTTTCTTCCTTCATTTCTCAAGTTACTTTTTCGATCTTTCACTCATATAATCCACCATCTTTGCGTTTGCATCTCGGATGAAATACTCAACAAGATCATATCCATTACTAAATAATCCTTCGACAGTGCTCGGTTGATTGCTTGCATTGATTCCAGCTCGAATAGCATCGAGTGTCCAACCTTTATCTTCGACATATTTCAAAGCTTCGGCTAAGATCTCGTCACGTATGTCATTTTCACGTTGAATTGGAATTTCTTTCGATTGAGTAGCGCCGAAACGATCTGTTGGCGATGTTGTAGCAGAATGAACTTGTGCCGAGGCAACTTTCGGTGCAAAAACAGGCGAATTTGATGCAGGTTGCTCAGTTGGAGATGTTTCGAATGCTGATGCAGCTGCTGCTTCAGCCAATTCGATAGGCGTTGGCTCAGTTTGAACACTATCGACAGAACCTTGATTCGTATTAACAGCGGTTGTTGCTGTTGCACCGAGAGGAGCAATATGAACTGAACCTGGATTTTGAACAGACCTGAATAATAAGTTAACATAAGAGAAAAAACAAAGAAAACGATTTAAACGAAACAACAAACCAAACTTTTCCGTCGCCAGTTAATGTTGCCGTACTTTTACCAGGAGTTTCATATGTTTCTCTAGGTTGTCCGCTGTGTAATTCATTGGGGATATGTGTTTCTTTCTTTGCAGTTGAAGGTTTATATAAATCATTGTGATTATTCTGGTTTGAACTCGATCGTATTTGATACGAGTTAAGAACTCGAATTGTTCCAACTAAATCAAATGATTCATTTTAACAACAATAACAGCAAAGAAAAACTAACCACGAAGAGAAGTTAGACGTTGCATTTAGCTGTGCGTTTTTGTTAATGTCGATGAGTACAATCACCTATGTAATTCTCTCAAAATCTGTCGCTACAATCAATGTATTCGGTTCAATCAATAATCACAAATATTTATCAAAAATCGAAATTCTATTTCGAAAATTAATCTCGATTTCTTTTTTCGAATAAATATTTTCCTACTGCATTTTGTTTCTCATGTCAATTTCATTGGTCAATTCGAATGACCATCAACATATCAAACATCTATCTATCATCTTTTTCTCTCTGTTGCCACGCGCGATTATTCCTACTTATGTATCATTAGTTCTTTTCTTTTTTTATATTTACAATGGCATCTATAACAAATGATGATGAACTATGTTCATTCGACGTGCCCGAAGCAAGTCGACATTCGAGTGGACACACGCTCTATAAAATCATTCTCCAAGTCACACCCAAAGAATTAACAGAAAATAGCTATCAAGTATGTTACCGAGCAAAACACGGCAATGAATACAATCTGTTGCATGTTATGCACAAAAATAAAACTATTCATGTTATTCATTCTGTTTTTTTAATTGCCAAGCCTCTGTATTTGTTCGAGAGAAATTATATACGATAGAGAACGAGAGAAAACCTTGAAAATGGTTTTTTTTCTTTCAGACTTACGCTAAAGTACAGCAAGGCCATGTTTTTTTTATTCTACTTTTATCATTTCAGCTTGTTTACTGGAAACGTTATACTGATATTCGAAAGTTATATGACACACTTTGTCGATATCATCAAGCCATATTTCGGCCAGGAAAGTTCCCTGATATACCAGCCAAGCCCGGTTTTATAGGTACTTTAATCTCATTCTAAAAATGAAATCGAATGTCCTTTTTTTCAAGATCGTTATGATTCAGCTGTTGCTGAAGAACGACGTATAGGCACGAAGAATTTTCTTAATTATGCAATTCAACATAAATATCTGCGTACTCATGATGCATACATAAACTTCTTTCAGGTGATTGTCTTGTTTTTCAATTGTTGTCGATGATTTTCATTTATGCTACAGTTTAGAAAGGTGAAAAAATTGTTCTTGCTGATGTTGAAACAGCTACTCTTCAACCAGAAATACTTACTCCACAACCTTCAACACCTAATCCACCTCCGTCTTCCGAAGAACAACAACAACAACAACAACCGGTGAAAGAAACTAAAGACGATGAACTTTTGCTCACAACTGAAGAAGAAGATGAGATTAAACAAGTGACTAACAATGCTGCACATATTCTCGAAGATCTTACCGATCTTCAATTTGAACAACAACAGGAGATAAAAAAAGAACAAGAAGAAATCGAAGTTATCAATCGAGAAATCGACGAAGCAGCAAGTAAACAGATCAAATGTCGTCTTTTTAAATTCTTAATCAATATTAAATTTAGATCTACTCTCTTTGCCATTGTCATCGACGGTAAACGATGATCATTTTTCGTAAATATTTACTCGAAATTTTCTTATTCATTCCATTCGGTTTTTTTTTCTGTTTGTGAAAATTTATTTATTTATTTTTTTTTATATCAATGATTTTTGTTGATCGATTATTTAAATTCTCTGCAATCAATTCTTTTTTTTCGTATTCCAGATAAATATGTTCTCCTATCTTCGACGACAGATTAACTTCAAAGATCTCTTTCCAACACGATGGAGTTTTATTATTTTCATCTCTTATATGGGACTATTTATTAATCAAGGTTTGTTAGTAACAGGCTCGAAAACTGCAAGTCATTCGTATAATTATAATACAATTGTCGTCGTACTGTTGACTGAATTCGTAAAATTAGTTGCTGCTTTGGCAATTTATCGACAAAAGTAAACGAATAAGAAGTTGACAGATTAAGATTTGAACTTATTGGGATTTCTAGACATTCATTCAGTCAAATGCGACGAGAAATATTCGACAATCAGCAAGGTAAACGCAAGAGAACAGTAAGATGAAATCAACGAAGATTGTTGATCGAATACGTAAAAGTTAGAACGTATTTTATTTTTCTCAATTCTACGGAATATCGACACGAAAAGAACGAAAATGTAGGTCTAAGAGATATTAGCAGCTGCTCGACTAACTCAATGGGAAAAATGTTTTCTGTCTAAAAACAATACTAAAACACAAAACTGTGAAATCAAAATAAAATCATCGATTGTTGTTTATTTAGTACTCTTGCTCTATTTCATCCCATCGGCATTATATTGTTTATACAACAATTTGGCATTTATAAATTTATCTTCATATGATCCAACAACATATTTTCTTCTTCTTCAATTTCGTGTTGTTGTCACAGGAGTTATCTTTCAGGTAGAAAATGAAATTGATTTCTATTCGTGTAAATTGAATTTGATTTTGTAAAAATCTAGTTTCTATTTAATAAACGTTTGACACGTCTTCAATGGTTATCACTTTTACTTCTCACGTCTGGTTGTATAATCAAACAATTCGAACATTCATCTCAATCGACAACATCGAAAATCTCAGCAATATCTTTGCAAAATTCCCTCGATCAAATCAGTCAAATGTCGTCGTTGATTAACATTCATCTCGTTTGGATACTTGTTCAAGTGTTTTGTTCGTGTTTCGCCGGTGTTTATAATGAATATCTGTTGAAAAGTGATCGAACAACACAAGTCGATTTAATGCTACAAAATGCATTCATGTATTTGAATTCGATTATTTGCAATTTCGTACTTTTAATCTATTTCGACTATCAACAACCGTCGTTGTCAGCCGTAGACAAATTAGTTCATACAGTAAAATTAATCATTTCTGGCAAAGAAATCCTTATTATATTTATTATACTGAATAATGCAGCCGTTGGATTAGTAACATCATTATTTTTACGATCCATGACGTCAATATTGAAAACGTTTGCAAGTGCATTAGAATTACTGTTTACGAGTCTATTAGCTTGGGTATTCTTTGCGATTCCAGTTAGTATTTATACGTTTATAGCCATATTTATTGTTTCAACAGCTGTTTATCTCTATTCGATAAATCCGGTTGTGAATCTACCGAAAACAAATGACACTTCCGATGATAATAATACAAAAAATGAACTGAACAAAAACCTTGTTTAACTTTTCGTTTTTTTTTTTATTTATAATATTGTGTGCTGTTTAACTTTTTAATAATAACAAATTTGTTTCTTCTCACAGACAAAAACAAACAAACGACTCATCATTACTTTGACTTAATTAATACGAATAAAATATATTTCTATTGATGTAAAATAAATACTTTATCATTGTGAAAGAGAAAAACAACAACAGAACGAAAGAAAAAAAAATCAAATACTCTCGTTAGTTCTCGTCAGTTTTCTTTTTCTTATCTTCTCACCCGAATGAGTTTTGCCGGCAATGATCGAGTCACTTCCATTGCCATATTAGTTGTTCGTTTTCTTTTTTTTCCTTTTTTACTATATTCCGGCTCGGGTTTTCCTCTTTCTCCTTCTTCTTCTTCTTCGTCTCCTTTTTCCGACAACAAGTCAAAGCAACTCGTTTTCTCCTTCGTCTTTTTTATGTTGCGTTCACTTGTCTTGTTTTTCTCAATCAGAAAAAACAAGAAAACATCATGAACTTTAATTTAAAAGCCGCCGGAACGCTACTTTCACGAGCTAAACAAGTCAGTCATAATAACAACAACAAAAAAGGGAATTTTTTTTTCGGTCGACTTTTGTTATTATTTAGTTTACAGAAGAAAAACTTGGTCAAGCTACGGAACGAACTGAATACGATGATAATTTCGAGCATTTACTCGCATCAGCCGATCGAACAAAAGCGTGGACTGAACGGTTAATTTCGCATGTTGAAACCGTTCTTCAACCGAATCCAAGTAATTCGAAGAAGAAATTACATTTTTCTTTTATTTTCTTTGATTTTTTTTTAAAGATGAACGTTTGGAAGATTTTATTCTAACTAAACTCGATCAAAAACAAACAAATAAACCGAATATAATCGAACAATTAGGTCAATGTATGAGCGAAGCAGGCAATGATTTCGGTCCGACGACAGCCTATGGTTCGACATTGACGAAATGCGGACAAACACATCAAAAACTCGGTTTAATCTACAAGGATTTCATTCAATCGTCGGCTATGGGCTATATACAACCATTAAGAAGTTTTCTCGAAGGAGAAATGAAATCGATTACTGTAGGAACGACGCACAATGATGATTATTATCATTATTTTTTGTAGAAAGAACGGCGAACTCTTGAAATGAAACGTTTAGATCTCGATGCAGCTAAATCGAAACAGAAAAAAAATAAAATGTTCAATAATGGATCAATGCCGATGGTCGATGTACGTGTTCTTTCAACTGAGAAATCACTTAATCATTGAAGGTCCTCTTTTATTTAGAGTTCAGATGCGGAAGTTCGGCATGCACAAGGAGAATTTGAACGACAATATCACATCACACGCTTAATGCTCGATGGATTGAATAACGCACAAGTAGATTTTCAATAAAAATAGAAAAAAAAATTATCGATTGTCTTATCAATTAGAATCATCAATTAAGTTGTTTATACGATTTAGTTGAATCGGAATTGCAATACCATCAAAAATCTATTCAAATTCTCGAAGATCTACACAAACGAATTGGGTAGATGAATTGATTAGTTTTTTTTTCTAAAGTCTCACATCGATTATTTAGCCTATCGAGAGCATCAGCACCACCACCACCACCGCCAGCATCCGTAGCAAACGTACCGAGTGCACCTCGGCAACGTACGGGAATCGTTAAATTCGATTACGATGCATCGGAGCCTGATGAATTTACCGTTCTCGCTAAAGAAGTAAATCGAATGAAAGTCATTTAAGAACAAAATGTTTATTTTTTGCATGTTTTTAGACTGTTAATATCATCTCAGATATCGATGGAACCGATTCGGTTTTGATCGAAAAATTACCGTCGAAAGAACGCGGACGTATACCTCGATCCTATCTTCAAATTGATTCCGTTTCGTCTTGAATATTTTCTTTTCCTTTTGTGATACAATCTTTCTACGTTTTAACCCTCAAAATTTATGCAATTGAAAATATCATCATTGGACTTGTTTTTAATACTTAATTAGAATAAAATAACATTTTCATCTTCTTCATACCTAAGCAAATACTCGACGAGTGTTCTCTGTTCTTTAAACTGTTGATTAAATCAATATTCTAAGTTTTCATAAAAGTATTTGTCAATGAAACCTCACATCACAGGAAACCTTATGAACCATTAAATCATCGATGTGAACTCAACACAGACACTGTCGAAGAAGATTACGCATTTCTATTGTTCGTATTCAATGCGGAAAGATTTATGTCAATCTCACAGGTAGATAGAAAGAATTTTCTGTACTCATTTTTCAATCTAATGCTGCTCTCGAATAGCTAGCTATAGGGCAATCTTCCTTCCTTTTATTTCATTCATTCATTCGCCTGCTTGACTGGCTCATGAATATATGAATATGTTATTGTTGTGTTGATTTCAAAAGGAGACACACACATACGAACAAAAGGGACACACAGGAGAAGAAGTGAAGAGTATCCTTTATATTCGACGACGACACATACAAAGACAACTCATGTGGGTTAAAAAAATGGAAAAGAAAAAAAAAGAAAGAGAGAGAGAGAGATCGAGAAAAAAGAGAGAAAAGACAGGGCAACCGTCATTTCAATCAACCGTATCTAAGCGGCTTTTGTATATGGGTGCTTTGAAAGCACACAATGAATATATAGATATATATATATATAAAGAGAAAAAAACTACGCTGCTACTATTGAACGGTTATGTCGACATGCACATTGCGGAATGTTATATTTATCGAAGATTGCTTTAGTTGACAAAAATTGAAGGTAAGAATTTCGGAATGTTTCGAAGTGTTACGATTAACACTTGAGAAATTGTCAGATTTTTGTATGTGTTATAGTTCGACACTTGTTCGAGCTAGATGTCAGAAGATATCGAATCATAGATGTCAGTTATTCGAAGAAAATTTAATCGAAGTATAATTATTCGAATGAAATTTGACACATTCGAATAGAAAAGAAAATGTTTTCTCTGTCAATATTGATACTCTATTTGAGTGTCGTTTTATTTGACAAGTATATTAGTATTTGAGTTGAGTTCTTCTTCTTCTTCATCTTATTTTTCTGATTTATGAATTTTGTTTTACCGGAAAAAGAATCAATAATTTATTCAGAAAAGAAAAGAAATCGATGCCGATACTAGTATCACTTATGTGTCATGCTTGAAAAAGAACAGAAACTTCAAATTCTTGCTCATGATTCATATTGTTTAATCGATCAGAAAGAAGAGGTAATGTTGTTGAACGATCAAGATCTGTTGTACAATTCTCTTAAGCCGATAATGAGTAGACAATGTGCTAAGTGAACGACCTTCATTCGTCGTTCAATGCGTGACACATAGAAAATTACGGATTAGAAAAGATGATAAATAAATATTGACTTAGATCTTGTCGGACAGACTAAGAAGAAAAAAATCAAATTTTCATGTGTCTCGTTTTTCAAACGAAAAGAACAAAAAAATCCCGTAATATGCAGCGTTCGAAATCTGTGTCAGACTGTTGTGTATTGATGAGGACGATGATGACAATGACAGTTTGTCTCAATTGACACGCACAACCTCGTCCCCAATCGAATCAAATCACGCGCATAGAAAAATTCATTGACAGCATCATTCGACATGTTTGTCACCCAAGCACGACCACTCGAGGGACGCTCGGTCACGCAATTCACTCACTTTCACCAATAGTTGATCATGATGATGATGATCGGTGTTCCACAGGGACGAACTGGATATATTCATGAGCACGAACAATTCAATCATCTAATTAGGTTTTCTATTTTGACAAAACTAATGAGCCAAATAGAGACAGAAACGAAAAAAAAATGATGATATTTCTCAATTTCTTTCCTTTTCTTCTTCTTCGACTCGAAGCATACAAGTCAAGAGCTGGACAGCAACACAACACAAAATTGCTACTTGAAAATCAGTTGAAGTATTCTTCTCGTCTTCTCTTGAGCTATCGTTCGCGTTCACTTTCATTCACCTTCCGACCGTCGGTAACGGAAGGAAATTGAACGACGTCCGTTTAATTGGCATCGTCATACCAATAGCAATATATTAGCAGACGAAACATCTTTTTGTTTAGAAATTGTATCACGAACATAAGGGGATGTTACTATGTCGATGATCGCGAGAGAATTTTATTTGAAATGTAATACTATCAGGAAACAATTGGCCGAATGTTTGCTGAGTTAGATATAAACGCGTTTGATCTCTATTCCGGATGGATAAGGTGCTTGTCTGTATAATTAAAAATGAAAGAAAAAGACATTCTTTGTCAATAATCGAATGGCATAGATCCCGCCTCCGGCTTTGCTTCATTACATCGAACCAACCCATTTACTCTCGGGAAATAGTTTTTTTTCTCATTCCTAATGGTGGATCAAACGAGTGATATTCTCGACAAAAAGAAAATATATATATATATATACTTGTTCACTCAGGCACGATCAGACGTCGAGCAAATTTATATAAATATATAAATGATGAAGGTGCTTTCTCTCACAACATACGCTTAAGTGAACACACATTTCAACGTCCTCATTTTGTTAGTATTGTCGTTAGAATAGCAAACGAGTATTTTTCTTGGGCCAACGGGCACATTAGCGAAACTATAACACACATCGATCATCATCTAGCAGAGACAAAAAGGTGTCAAAATGATCTTTCTCTTACGTTGAATCAATGTGTGCAATTTCCTTTCACACACACACACACACGCGCATATATGAGAAAACTCGGGCACTTATCAACATCCGTTCATCTAGTTTGATGACGAATTCGAACGAACGAGAGATTACATTTGCTAGTAGCATTTGTGTTTATTTTAGTAGTTCTGATATTGAGGTGAAACGAAACGAAAGAGACAACATACTTGAAGGCATTAAGCAAATAAATTCGTGAATAAAAGAAGGCAAATATACTCGAGTAAGCAAGCAGCAAGACAGTGTATATTTAAAATATGCCGTCGAATTGATTCTCTATTCTTCTGCTCAATCAATTTTTCTCTGTGAAATTTTTGATTAAAATTAAAACGGAAATGTTGCTGGTGTTGTCGGAAGGTAGTTTCAAACGACGAACACAGTTGATGCCCGACAGCTACTCAACATCGAAAGAGAAATAAAAATCGATGATAGGCGGGCTGGGTGACCATAATGATGATCGTAGCCAGCTGCTGCCTAATCGACACAGGGGTTCTTGATTTAGCTTGATAAGAAAAAAAAACGGCAAACTAGAGAAAAGTCTACGAAGCTTCGTATGTCACGTTCAAACTCAATTATAGGTTATTCAATTAATTAATTATCATTGAAAGAAACAAGATTCTATATGGATATTTCATGCTGCGCAACTCAACACGTTGACAAGAGGAAATCAACGCATAATTATTGAGCAGAAGTTATGATTCGATATTCGAGTGTGTGCACGTGAGAGAGATTAGAATATGTGTACATACATATCTTCATCTCACATTTAATATCGATAATTATAGCAATTGAAGTGACAAATGCAGTTAAATAACATTTCAGTTGAGAAACGATTAGATATTTATCTTTATTCGTGTGTGTGTGCGCATGTCGATTTTAAGAACAAAACACGAGATTAGTTTATTAGACATTACATCATGGATCAAAAATAAGTTCTTCTTCTTCTTTAATCATTAATCTGTCTGATAAGTTTTCAATGTTTAATTATTTGTTCTTTCTTTATTTTAGGCTATTTACAATCCCGGCAAACAAAAAAACAATTCAGCTCTAGCTTTCGTTGTTTTTTCTTTTCTTTTTTTCTTCTCTCTCTTGTATATATGTTGTAAGCTACGTAGATAAAGACGCAAATATACCGCGTGTGCACCAATTGCAACAACAAACAATAAAATATTCTAATGAATTTTTTCTTTCTTTCTTTCTGTCGTTTCTTTACTCAAGATTAGAATTCGATATTATTGGCTAGATTGTCATCATTGTTAACCAATCAAAATAACTAATATAGCCAATGGCAGCGTATTGGTGGAGAACGAGCAAGAAAATTCTTCTCTCTTACTGTGCGTGTGTGTTCTGCTAACGAAAGCACTCGTTTTTTTTATGCGTTTGCATACCTGACCCGACTGCTATTATTCAAAATAGAAAGAAAAGAACGAGAGAACGCATATGCGTGTATACGTATATGTAGGAAGAGAAAATCGGCATAGAACAATACACTCTCACACCTTTTCGAATAGCTACATATACGCATACGCATATAATAATCATATATACGATAAACCATGTGCTGCTATTGAAGAAGTACGCACGGTACAATACGAATCCAATAGTTAATATTTCTCTCAGTTTCTTCTTTTTCTTATTCTTCTGTGCTCCCATCCATAGAGAGAAAAAAAATCGAGAGAGAAACAGAGAAAGACAGAGAGAGTCATAGAGAGAACATACGAGAAAGAGAAACACGAAAAAAAAACGGGCTAAGTGCACGACGTTGGCGTCAGCCATACCGAGTATCGATGTGATCGTATTGTATTGAAATCATCATGACGGTTTCTTTTCATTAACAAACATATAACAAACACACACATACTTCATAAATACATACATATTTACCAGGTAAAGTTCTTCCTTTTATTTTTTTAACAATAGAAAAAAAATATCGAAGCAGAAAAAAAGCCTAAACAATAAATAAATTGAATTGATTGTTTTGCATACACGTACACACATATATGTGTATATACTCGTATTTATACAATTGAAAGTGACGTTTAGTAATGAGAGTGAGGGAGATAAAAAGAAAACAGCTGATAATGATGTCGTTTTGTCTTCTCATGCATGCGCTCAGTAATTAGTCAATGGAACGCTAAGTATTTTGATCATTTGCAATTCTCTCTATGAGTAAGACGGCCTTTGTTTTTTTCTATTGAAAGTTAAAATCGATTGATTTTCTTTTTCAGCTATGGTGTCTTTGTATAATATGGATTCGAATTCCGAGTTATCATTTAATACATCTCAGTACCCTCATCACATGTCCTATCACCATACGAATGTCTATGATTCTCCTGTTCAACTTCCGTCAAGTGGACCCTCGCCCTCGAATTGGATCATCAATCATCCTCCGAATCAATCACATTTAATGATGTCACATCATCTACAAGTTCCACCATCGGCATCAATGCCATCGCACTATTCGAATGGACTCACAGGACCTCATTCGAATTCATCGAAAGATGAACCAACTTCACCGTTATCGTCATCACCGGGTGCCACACCAACAACATCATCATCGGCGTTAACACCGAATTCTCTTCCATCATCACAATCGACAGCAACGACAACATCAGCCGCCGCAGCAGCAAGCCATCATTCACATCATCATCATCATCAACATGGACGTAATTCATCATTGAATAAATCAATCGATGATCGTGTTAAACGTCCGATGAACGCATTTATGGTTTGGTCACGTGGACAACGACGAAAAATGGCTCAAGATAATCCGAAAATGCATAATTCAGCGATAAGTAAATGTTTAGGTGCTGAATGGAAAAGTTTGAACGAAGAAGAGAAACGACCATTTATCGACGAAGCAAAACGTTTACGTGCAATTCATATGAAAGACCATCCCGATTACAAATATCGACCGAGACGTAAAACAAAAAATCTCCAAACGAACTCATCGACATCATCAACAGTACCCAATGGTAATTCATCAATGATAAATAAAAAAGATAAAACTCATCATCTTATGCATCCACATCATCATTCAAATCCATCGAATCTTCCACCACCACGAGGTTCAAGTTGGGCTCTACCGCCAAATGTTCTCTCAGCTGCATCATCATCATCACCCTATTTACCCGATTGTAATCCATCCTATTCAATGCACGATCCCAATGCGCTCTATTCACATTCGTTTGTTCCGCCACCACCACCGCCAATGTATCATTACGGTCCACCAACAAGTACGAGTCCTCAGCCGCCTCCACCACCTATTCAATATGGTTATACTAATCATATGAATGGAACGAATCCGTATTCGTATAGTAAATCAGCATCTATGTCGTCTCAACAACATTTCTATCCATTGGCACGATCTCTACAACATCAAGACTATTCGCCTGATCCATCGTCACCTGAACAGCATATGTAAACATCAAAAACTAGAAATATCATCAATCGAACATATAAATTTCTCTCTGTTTTCTTGTTGGAAAAGCCCGGTCGATGTGCAATTTTTCTTTTGAATCTCAATTTCTACAACATCTTCTTCTTCTTCTTCTTCTTTTGTGTCTGTCGAACTACTCTCTTTCTATTTTGTGTCGCATTGAGTGTATACGTGTGTTCGTGCCGTTTTGTTCGTTCTTTTTTTTATACATATTCTCTTTATTGATTTTTTTTTTCGTCTTCGTCTTCTTCCCATTTGTTTGTTCACACACGCGACATGGATACACAGTGAAAAAAGGGAAGAAAAACGTTTTTTTTCTTGTTGTATAAAAAAAAAAGAAATATATAGACGAAGAAACATGGAGCCATTTATTTCCAAATAGTTTTAATGTCATCTTTTGCACATTTTTTGTTCGGTTTTTTTGCTCTCTACCAATATGATGGATTGATTTGACCCTGTCACGCATTCATTCGTTTCTTGTCGGTAAATGCACCATATGAGAGAGAGGGAGAGGATTATTCTGGCTGCTGTAAATAATCGATATGCAAGCATATATGACAATGAGTATGAACCATGACCCATTCATTGTTGATCAAGTAGAAAAGAGAGAGAGTGCGAAAGATTCGGCTCTTTCTCTTTCTGTCGTTCTTTTTTTTAACGTGGGCCTCCTGTTGCGTTTTACTCTACACTTATCGTCGTATGAAACAGGCTGTCCGTTTGAGGAGGTGAAGAGAATAAATTAGTGTTAGTTCTACCTCCCAGCATCAATAAATAATAGACGACGACATCGTCTGAGATGTTGGTTGTATGAATAAGAGATGAAAATTACTAATATGCATATTGCATCGAAGAGAAGAACATCTTAAATTATAGACGAGAGCAAGATTAGAGCCGAAGCAATGACAATGGATAAGCTTTTCATATTTTCTCTCTTGGGAACAATTGTCACGGCAACTTCGTCGATAATTGCTTATTATACTCAATCCGAATTGGTACTCATGTGTGAAAAAAACACACATACAAACGAATGTTCGAGTAATTAGCTTGACGAAATTCGATCAAATCCTTTCGCCGGATGTGTAATGATCATTATCGAGGTACATGTTAAAGAGAAAGCAAAAAATAGCATGTCATTACTCAAGATTTCGTTGAGTTTCTATTCAGGAAAACGAGAAGAGAACTTCATTCACTAATCGAATTCAGAATCGTGTCGTTTGTCGTCATTGAACAATTGAAAAATCAATGAATGGAACTAATCAAGCTGTCTACTTGATAGCTAAATTTATCAAGTGGACGCATCCTATTTCAAAGTATAACTTCACTATAGCATAAGAAAAGTTTTCTCGATGAACAGTTTAATTACATATTTACTCGACATTTTTCATGCACATTCAGAGCTGTTAGGTTAACCGTGACTTTCTTTTTCTGTTTGGTGATTCGTAACGGTGTAACGTTTGAAACCGTGTGTACAAATGAAGTCAACCGTGTTAGAGACCTATCGAACGTCATTCAATAGTCGTTTTCTCTATTAACAACATGTGCACGGCAGTACACAATGGTTTCTAATCATCTCCTCGATTAGCTAAGAGCACATTTTTCTATTAATTAGCGACAACAATCGCAATGGTATTGTTTAGTAAACAGGTAAATAAAGTTTAATAGTTTGTCGGTTTACCATTGACGAATAAACTAAACTGTTTATAATAAAAATCGAAATCAGCGACAAGACTCGGCTCGAATAAATAATTGAGTAAATGTTTGAATCGATTCCATCGATGCATATCGAAGATTTCATCGTGAATGATATGTGCATCGCCGAAGTCTTTCATTCGTTGAGCCGTCCACGTATAAATCGGTATGTTCGGATCAAGACGCAGTGACAACTTTCGACGTTTATCTATCGAAAAATCTCGATGTCTTTCAACGTAATCATCGAATAACATCGATGTATAAAGTTGATCCATGTACCAGGCTGCATCGCCTTTGACCATAGTCGAATCATAGAGATCACGAAATTCATGGCGCATATACAGACTAATTAAATCGAATGAGAGAGACGCGTTTTGCGAGAGTAAATTCGTCGTAGTATTACTGAGCAATTCTTGTCGTTGTTTCGATTCGAGAAATAGATTACGCCATGTGCTTTTCGTCAAACAAATGTGACTCATGGGATACATAGGAAATGTTTTATTTCGTCGTTGAATTGTTCCACAACAGAATGCATTGTAGATGAAACCAGTTGAATTCATTGAAAATTCATATTGATATCGGTGTATAGGAATAATATCACTGTCAGTTGTGAGAACGTAATCTGTATCGAATAGAATCGAATTCGAAATAAAACCGTTGAATAATCGAACGATTTGTGAGAGTTTTATTGAATGAGATTTCGGACATTGAAGATGAATTATATGTACACCTAATCGTTCTAGAAACCTTCGAGTCAGATTCAATTGTTGAACAGCATGATGAGCTGGTTCGAGAGTGAAATCGCCAACAAACACAACAATCACACCGTAATCAATTCGTTGCCATGCAGCTGCTGTAATCGGTGCATAGAAAATATAGGATCGAAGTTGTGAGTGAATCGACGATGCAAATATTGCATATCGAGTTTTTCTTGGCGGTGGTAGTGTAACTGATGGTTCATATGCACCCAAGAAAACATGTGAATAACGAAGTGTAATTTGTGGAGAATTTTCGAATGTCGGGGTGTATTTATCCAAGAGATTTACGTAGATAATTATGAGTATCAAAATTACAACAGTGAAATAGTATACGATCGATTTTAGCGTCTAAATTCAAATAGATTAGCGACGAATTGCATTCGATCGAAAACTTACCATGAAAAAAATGTCAAATGTTTTTTTTTTCTGTGCGTTTGAGAACGCAAATAACCGATTTGAAGAGTAAATAAATTAAAATTCTCTTTTGCACAATCGGCCATGAAAGAAAAAGAAAGTTTAAATAACATTATAATCGAAGAAGATTTCGTTGGTTCTGTTTGACTTGATAAATATGCATGTCAGACCGTGTTGGTTCTTTTTTCTTACCTATCGCATATTGATATGAGATAAATAAAGCACGTTTCTTTTTTTTTGTTTTAAAACTGAATCACATGCAAAAATGGTCTGTGGATTAATTTCATTTTATTTCTACGAAACTGATTTTTCTTCTTTATTGTTTTCAGTCAGGATCAAGTCAAATCAAATCTATATTCGTTTGCTTATGTCTGAGTGTATGTCTCCTAACAGTTTTTGTCTATTCAACATCGGTAAATACCCAATGGTCATCCTGGAGTTCAATACTTCTACATGCAAAATCAGTTTATACTTCAACTACGCAACCAAGAGTAACAACACCGTATAATAGTAGTCGTCGTTTTATTATTTACGGATGTTCGATTCATTCGCAAACTTATGCATATTCGTTCTATACACCGATTATTGCTTCAGCTTGGGAACGTGTTGGTTACAAATCGATTGTTGTTTTTGTTGGTGATTTTACTTTGCCGAATGTGTTGACAGCTCGATTGAATCTTTCACGAAATTATTTAAAACATATTGGTGCTCATATTGTTGATATTCAATGCAATCAATCGTATGCAACTAAAATCTCTCAATTAGTTCGAGTCTTTTCGGGTTTTCTTCCGAATTCGATTATTGATGACGAAGATGATCTTATAACAGGTGATAGTGATCTAATGCCACTGAGATACAACGATTATCTACCGACACCAGGTACAGATGGTTTTATTTTCAATGCATTATGTTGTGGAACATTTAAGCGACGTAATCGATCGTATAGAATGTTTCCGAGTGCGTGTTTATTCAATTTTCTTTTTAAATCGAATATTTGAATTTGTTTCATAGTGGGTCATATTTATTTGAAGAAGAAAGCTTGGCGAGCGATAGTCATCGAATCGAAACAACGTTCCGAACTTCTGCTCAGTACAAATTCAAGTTTATTAAATGAAAACGTCGAACTATCCTTCGATCTTATTAGTCTCTATTCTCGACATGAATTCCGTGAAGTTTATGATTCAAAAATGGTCAAAGGCGATGCAGCTTGGTATATGGATCAAATTCTATGCTCGATGTTATTAACTGACTATCGAGAGAACCATACAGCATTTAAAGTCGACGAACGTGGTCGCGGTGAACGACTCGATCGTGCTGATAGTCTCGAAACATGGAATCGTGATAAATTCGATCAATTTGGTGATGCTCATTTATATCATGATATGATACTTGAAAAGCAGAATTGGATGATTTTTACTAAACTATTGAAATATTTATTCGACTCAAAACTTGTTAATTTATTTAATGATTATTATCAGCAATATGCCATTGCACATTGAAGAAAATTTGTTGTTTGTTTGTTTTTTTCTATATTTCGAATAATAAATGATAGATAACGCTAATCGTCATTGTCTTTTGTTTCTCATTGGTGAAATTCAACAGCTAATCGTCGATGTGAATTCGTTCTTTGTTTAGTTCATCTCCTCTCTCTCAATTCTATTGTCTATCTTCACACACAGCTCAGCTTGTCAAACGAAGCTTGTGTATAACGATGGGTTACTCTTTGAAGTACGTCGAAATCGACAATTTCAAATCCTACAAAGGACATATTGTTATCGGACCGTTACGAAAATTTACGGCTATCATCGGACCGAATGGATCCGGCAAATCGAATCTCATGGATGCGATTAGTTTCGTGCTCGGCGAACCAACGAAAAGTCTACGAGTTAGAAAATTATCCGTAAGTGATTTCGTTTTAAAAACCATTGAATTTATGTTGTTTTTCGCTTTTAGGAGCTAATTCACGGCGCTCCGATCAACAAACCGGTCAGTAATCGCGCGTCGGTGTCGTTGATTTTCGTTAAAATCAAAACCGATCGTTACGGCGAACGCAGCGAACAAGAAAAACGCTTTCAACGATTGATCGTGGGCAATGCATCGGAATATCGAGTCGATGGTCGACAAATTTCCGCAACTGAATACACCGAAGAACTCGAAAACATGGGCATCATCCCGAAAGCCAAGAATTTTCTGATCTTCCAAGGTCAAGTCGAGTCAATCGCCATGAAAACACCGAAGGAATTCACGGCGATGTTCGAAGAACTCAGCCGAAGTGGCGAACTCAAAGAAGAATACGAACAAGCCAAACAGGAGAAAAACAAAGCCGAACAAGACACACACGCCAATTTTCAGAAGAAGAAAGGCGTCGAAAAACAAAAGAAAGAAGTTCGATTGGAAAAAGAAGTCGCACAGAAATACGCGGCGTTGAGAACTCAATACGAAGATCTGCAATTGCAGCTGAAATTGTTTCAATTGTATCACAACAAACAGGAATTGAACGAAAAACGGGAAATAGCCGAGAAGAAAAAGGACGAAGTGGCGAAATTCGAAAAACGGAAAGAAGTGTCCGATGAAGATATCAAAAGCAAGAAGAAAGAACTCGCGGCTTATAACAAAGAATTAGTTCATGACGAACAGAAAGTCAAAGATTTAGAAGCACAAATTAACAAACATCGGCCGACGTTTATCAAAGCAAAGGAAAACTCGACGCATCACCAGAAAAAACTCGATCTGGCCAAGAAAACGCTCGTCGCCGCTGAGAAGTCTCACGCAGCTCATGACGATGAAATCGAGAAATACGAAAACGATCTACGTCAAGTCGAACGATCGCGTCAAGAATACGAAGATAAACTTCAAGATGAATCGCAGCACACCGGCAGAAACTTAGCTCTCGAAGAAAATCAGATGAAAGAATATCGACGATTGAAAGAAGAAGCTGCAAAACGAATGACTCAATTCTCCGAAGAGTACGATTCGATCGACCGACAACAACAAGTCGATCAGACCAATCTCGAGCAAGAACAACGCAGCCAAAAGGACCATCAAGCGAGAATCAAACAGACTGAACTGAGAATCGAAGAGTTAAATGGAAAAATCGATAAACTCGGCGGATATATCGCGGATTTAGAGAAAGAATTCAATGAGAAACAAGCCAATGTTCAGCTATTAGAAGTCGAAGTCGCCGAAGGACGAAAACGTTGCAGTGAATTGGAAGAAGAACTGGATCAAGTCAATCGAGATATTGGCGAAGCTCGTTCGGATCGAAATGAAACAAGTCGAGCTCAACGTCGAGCTGAATTAATCGAGAACTTAAAACAATTCCCAGGCGTCTACGGTCGATTGATCGACCTCTGCGAGCCGACGCACAAGCGTTTTCAATTGGCAATTACGAAAGTTCTCGGTCGAAACATGGACTCGATCGTAGTCGAGCGTGAAACCACCGTTCAATCATGTTTACGTTACATGAAAGAACATCGATACGAGCCCGAAACCTTCTTACCACTCGATTACATCAAAGTCACGCCTGTCAACGAACAACTTCGCGAGTTACAAGAACCGAAAAACGTAAAACTCGTTCTCGATGTTATCAAATACGACAAACAATATTACAAAGCGTTGCTCTACGCGTGTGGCAATGCGCTCGTGTGTGATAATGATGAAGACGCACGTCGACTTGCCTATGAAAGTGGAAGTCAGAAGAATAAAGTCGTTTCGTTAAACGGAACGCTTTTCAGCAAATCAGGTGTGATTTCAGGTGGATCGAGGTAAAAAAGAGGAAAATTGAGTAGAATTTTGATGAATTTCTATTTTTGTTTTTGAAAAATAGCGAATTGAAAGCTCGAGCTAAACGGTGGGATGAGAAACATCTCGATGCGTTACGCTTGCGAAAGGATAAACTGTTCGATGAATACAAAGAACAACAGAAGAAAAAACGACGCGAAGCTGAGTTAATCAACGCTCGGTAAGATCGATCTCGAGGTTTTTTGAACGAAAAACCATTCGATTTGTAAATTCTAGAGCTCAATTACAACAACTGGAAAGTCGTTTGCGTTATTCCCGAACGGACAAAGAAACCGCTGAGAAACGTTTGAAGATTTTAGTCGACAAAGATCTCGTCGATTTTCAAGAGAAACTCGAAGGATTCGAGGTAAATTCGAGTTATTCCTTCAACAATTCATTAAAAAAAGTTCCCCTTTAGCCAACAATCAAAACCCTTCAATCGGCGATCAACGAGCGAGAAAAACGCATTTCCAAGCTGCGTGTGCAAAAGAACAAAATCGAAGACGAAATCTTCGCCGATTTCTGCAAACAAATTCACGTCGCTAATATCCGCGTTTACGAACATCGAGAACTGCAAGCCGCCGAGAAACGAGCTCAAGAACGTTTGGAATTCGACAATCAAATTACGCAAATTCAAACGATGCTCGAATTCGAACGATCACGTGACACCGCTGCACATGTTCAACAGGTGAAAAAAGAAGTTCATCAACTCGAAGACGCGCTACAAAAATGTCAAAAGAACGAGAAGAAATATCGAAAAGTCATCGAAGATCTTCAACAGGAAATCACCGAGATCAAAGATCGACTTGCGAATCAGAAGAAAAAAATCGAATTTCAAGAACGTGAAATCGCCGATTGCACGAAACGAGTCGCTCAGTTAAACAAAGATTTCAACGAACAACGCAAACGTTTGCAGCTAATCGAAAGTGACATCGAAAAACTGCGTTTAGACCGACATAATTACTTTCGAACGGCGAAATTAAACGAAATCAGTTTACCATTTCGTGGCAATTCGGGTTCGATGGAGATCATTTCGTTAGCTGAAACATCATTAGCCGATGATATCAATCCTTCGTCATCGAATGGCGATACGGGTCAAAACGAAAGCAAAGAAATCTACGATTTAGAAGATCGATTCGAGTTGAACTACAAACGGTTACGCGACGATTTGAAGAAGATTAGTTATGAACAAGTTGAGAAAGAAGAGAAATTGTTAGTTAAACAAATGGGAGATATCGAAAGTCAGCTGCAAAAACATTTGCCACAAACATCAGCGATTGATGCGCGTTCGAAAGAAGTGAAAACAACATTCGAATTGACCAATGCTGAATTTGAAAAGGCGAGAAATGCAGCGAAAAAAGCAAGACAAGCTTTTGAAAAAATCAAAAAAGAACGATATGATCGTTTCAATGCGTTGTACGAGCATGTTTCAACGTGTATCGATGATATTTATAAATCATTGACGAATTCTCAAGCGGCCGTCGCTTGTTTGACAGCTGAAGACGCCGAAGAGCCTTATAAAGGCGGTATAACCTACAATTGTGTTGCGCCAGGCAAACGTTTTCAAGCGATGGAAAATCTGTCTGGTGGAGAGAAAACTGTCGCAGCTATTTGCCTTCTTTTTGCATTGAGAAGTTTCAAACCGGCGCCGTTTTTTCTCTTGGACGAAGTCGATGCGGCACTTGATAATACAAATATCGGTAAAGTTGCTGATTTTATTCGTGAACAATCGGCATCCGAATTTCAATGTATTGTTATTTCACTCAAAGAACAATTCTATTCGCGAGCTGATGCATTAGTTGGCATCTATCCGGAGGTACGGATGAGAAAAATTTCGGTTTTTTGAAATTTTTGACGGTTTGCTTTTGTGTTTTAGCCGGGCGATTGCATTACTAGTCATTGTCTTACTTTGGATTTGAATCAATTTGATGAACGTGAAAATGTTGCCAATACACGTGGTTAATTTATGACGTCGATAGACACTCTGTTTCGCTTTTTTTTTGTAGATATATATTCGTGTTTTTGTTTGTTTTCGTCCGTGTTGTATATAACTGTGTTTTTTTTGTGCGTTTATACTCGAACAAAAAACAAATAATCGAAAATAAACTTAAAATGAATTCTTAGATCACAAAGCAAAACAATCATGCGCATTTTGTTCATGCAAAGCATCTTTTACTTTTTCAAGCTCAGTCACTATACTTCGAACTGGTACATCATACAAAATCATTCATGTCCATCAATATACGCGAATGACATAATAACAATCGTCATATTTATCATTCAAACCATATTTCACTGGGTATTTTTCTTTATTTTCTAATATTTCTCCATTTACTAAAGCTTAAAATTACAACATATCTGAGCAATCCTATTTCATTTCGATACACTATTGTAGTTGTACTTTTACTGAGACAAAATCTACAATTTACGATATAATACAACCAAAACAAATTTCACAAGAACCCACTATGTCACTTCATGCATTACCACTCGAAATCGTCTACAGAATACTAGACAAACTAGGCGATCATGATCTATTCTTTTCTGTCAGTAATATCTATCAACGACTCAATCAAATCCTGCAATCTTATCATCGCTTTCGCGTATGTTACAATATATAATATTTACCAACTGTCTCTTTCTCAACAACTTTACCTATACTTTTAATTTTAACATTCTCAAATTATTTCAAACAAAAAATTCTTTTCAATGTCATTAATTTTTCATAGGCACTAACAATGCTGAATCTTATGGGTCATAATTACAGCATAACAGTGAGTTTTCATTTGTACTTTTATCTCTACGAAATTAATACTTCTGTTTCTTTTCGTAGGTACGTGCACGGTTATAGGTTTAGATTAACTAAAGTAGGAGCGGAAGATATGAATGTTGAAGAATTGATTTAATTGAGTTACTAATTTTGGAATGTATTCAATAAAACATTGAAGGTTCTTTTGACGGCCGGGTGGGAATATACGTATATCAATTTGGTTTGCGCTAATCCTTGCTCTATTTGCAGTGATTTTGAAATGTACCCGGAGTTTTCTTTGAACTTTGCAGAATTGTTAGTTTCTCACAATTTATATAAAAAACTACTAGAAATCGTCGAAGAATAATCTCGTATTTATGTCTCGCAGTTTTATTTAGTTTCTGTCTACGGTGTTGTTTGGAAAGATATCATTGAAGAAAACTTGATAGGATGAATGATTTTTCGCGAAATCGAATAGTGATTTGATCATTAAATATCATATATCAACTTGTCTTTATCTTCACACTGTAAGTGTAAGTTCTAATAAGAGTAAAAATCACTCACTGTATGTGTCTCTGCTAGAGCAGGACCAATACTTGCATTTATTTTTGACAACGAAAAAGAAAGATTAACTAAGAGAGAAGTGGATCTGTTTCATTGATATTTTCTTTTGTTTCTTCTTCAAATTCGGATGTAGTTGGACCTGTTGATGTTTTATTGAAATTATTTCTTGAATTGGCTAATGTCCGAAGATATTCAGCCTCAGCTGGACCAGTTTGCATAACAAGTGAAGAAAAATATGAACTTTCCTTTGATAGTAACACATCAGCTCGATCGAATTCAACGACTTTACCATCACTTAATACCTGGAACAAAAGAATAGTTCAAGAAAAGCAATCTTCATTGATTTTTACCATTATTCGATCACTATCAATGACTGTTCGTAAACGATGTGCAACTGTTAATACCGTACATTTATTAAACTTCTCACGAATAGCTCGTTGAATCAATTCATCAGTTCTAAACGAACGTATTTCTTTTCTTTCTTTTTTTATTGTATATTCACTTACACATTATCAACATTGGCTGTTGCTTCATCAATTACGAGTATTCGACTTTTCTTTAGAATAGCTCTTGCTAAACAAACTAATTGTTTCTGTCCAACACTTAAATTCGATCCACTTTCGTTGACAATCGATTCTAAACCATTCGTCATTATATCTTTGACAAGTTTTTTCAATTGTACCTAAAGAAAAATAAAAAGAGATCTCGATCATTGAAATCAATCATCAATACTTGTTCAATAGCATTCCAAATATCTTCATCGGAATATTGATTAAACGGATCGAGATTCGTTCTCATTGTACCAGTGAAAAGAACAGGATCTTGTGGAATAATCGAAATTCGACGTCGAAGATCATCCAATCCAATTGTACTTATATCAATATCATCGATGAAAATATAACCATCGACTATCGTGCCCATTCGAAAGAGACATTGAATAAATGAACTTTTGCCTGCGCCAGTTCTTCCGACGATACCGATTTTTTCTGTCGGTTCAATGCTTAACGAAATTTGACGAAGAGCCAATGGTGAATGTGATTCATTCGAATACGACATCGAGACATTATTGAAAAGAATTCGACCTTGTGAAGGCCAGTCCGAAGGCGGTTGATTAGGCGGTGGCAATCTCGCCGGTGGTTCTTGTTCAAGATTTGTATATTCAAGAACACGTTCGACTGATGTCATTTGTGATTCAACTTCAACTGTTAATCTACATCGAAAATAATGTTAATGTTCGAGCATCTTTCGCAGTTTTACCTGATCGTCCATTGAAAAAGTCCCATGAGATTAATTGCAAATGTCAATGTCAATGCAATGTCAACAGTTGAGAATTGTGGTTGAGTTAATCGAGCAACAATAGCTAATGCCAATGTCGATGCAATGAATAGAAGCGAAATAGCATCGAAACGCATTGCTGACCAACGATTTACGACCGAAACGAGATACAATACTCGTGTATTCGTATCGAGATGATGAAAATATTCTTTCGAACATATATTTTCAGCGTGATACGATCGAATCACTTTGAGACCATGAATTGTCGATGTCAGTTGTGAATAAACTGGACTTCGTGTTACACCAGCTAACCGTTTTAAATTACGAGTACATGGAGCATAGAGATGTCTCAAGAGAATCATTCCACCAGTGACAATCAGTGCAGGTAGAAATGCCCAAGGATTAAGAATACCAACGAGAATAATCGTACCAATAACTTCCGAAACTTCCTGAACAGTTTTAGTTTGTCTTTTGTTTTTGATGGAAAATGAAAATTTACTTTAAGAAATTCTGTTAATCTCTCAGGTAACATATCATCGATCGTTGAAATATCACTTGTAAATCGATTTAATATTCGACCTGTGAACATGAGCTCGATATGAAATGTTTAAAAACTAGAAAAACTATTTCTTACCAACTGGATTCGTATCGAAAAATAGAATCGGAGATCGAATAACATGTTTGAACATTCTAAACATCAATTCGTTTCTCTCAGCTAAATATTCGAACATGCAAATAACTAACTTATTATGAAGAATTCGAGCGGCATTCAAGAATATCAATCTCGAAATAATTATTCTCAGCAAAATCAGCAAACAAACTCCGGCAACAAAAGCAGCAAATGTGTACAAACGTTGATTTCGATGTGAAATCCATTGTGATTCACTCATTGCTTTGATTCGTTCAATCTGTGTCTGTTGAATACTCGTACAATTCGTTGTTATATTTCGATATCGATAGTTCTCTTCATTTGTCCATTCAGCGAGCCACCAATTACTGTAGATTTTCATGGTTTGTTGCGTTGAATAGATAATGAATAGTAGAATCAAACCGACGAATACATTGATACCTGCTCGAACATAGGATAAGTAAACGCTGAAATTGACCGTGCCTTCTTGTTTGCTTTCGATATTTTTTGGTGACGAATTGTGATCATCTTCAGTTTCGTCTTTTTCCGATTCGATTATTGATTGTTGATTCGAAAATGAGATCGATCGACGTTCTTCTTCGTGTTGATTGATGTTTTCGAGTAGTTCAGCAAAGGAAAATGATGAAGCAAGTAATTCATCATAGGTGCCCATTTGTGAAATTCGACCCTAAGAGAGGAAAATTAGTGATTGATGATTTTCGAGAAAGAGACAAACATGATCGAGAACGAGAATTTTAGTTGCATATTGTAGAAATTGAATTTGATGAGTAACGAGAATACAGATTTTATCGCGAAGATATTGTTTGATAGATCTGAAATGTAATTGAAGAAAAATTTCGAGAAAAATACATTTTAAACAATTAAACTGACTTTTCAAATAGATGTTTAGATACTTTAGCATCCACAGCAGAAAGAGGATCATCTAATAGATAAATATCCGCATTACGATACAATGCTCTTGCTAAATTGACACGTGCTTTTTGACCCTAAACAATCGAATGATTTCTACGTATATCAATTTATTTTTTTTTTACTCCAGATAACATCACACCTTGATCACCAACGAGTGTATGTGCTCCGTGAGATAATTGTGCAAAATCCTACAATTTCATCAGCTACTCATTTTCTCTCGTCTCAAAATCGATTTACTGTATCAAGTGCAGTCGCACGAATCACACGTTGAAATAGTTTATGATCGTAATTTTTTCCAAATAAAATATTGTCTTTAACAGATGATGAATAAATCCCTGAGAAACAACACGATATGAACAATCATTTTATGAATGCTATTTACATGCTTCTTGTGGAACATAACAGAATGAACCATGCAATCGAACTTTCCCATCGAAACAACCGATTTCACCGGATAAAGTTTCGAGTAATGAGCTCTAAATCAATCTTTAAAAGATAGTCAATTGTTTTTCTTTTACATCAAACAAACTTTGCCAGAACCAACTGGTCCAATAATACAAACTAAATCACCTGGTCGAGCATTAAACACAATATTTTCTAACGCAAATGTTTCATTCTATAAAAAAAGATCACTTTCATGTTAATCTGTTGAATTTAAGAATCTCTACTTTTCCCCATTGAGCATGTTTTATCTCGCAAATAAGTTGTGGTGTTTTTTTAGTTGGATATTGTTCCATATGAATATCCGTGTGTGACGCCGATAACAATCGATTGTCTCTTTCAGATTCTTCAAGTAGCAACAAATTCTAACCAAAAACTCTTTCGATTCGATCTAATTCATCATCATCATCACAAACCTGGATTCGTTTTTGTCCAGCAAGAACCGTCAATAGTTCTCTCATAGCATAATTAAAATTACACACACTCGATGTATGCGCATAGCCAAGTAGCATAAAGCCAATCGTAAATAATCTCGCATCAAATCTCATATTCAATGCCCATAATGTTCCGTACATGAGTAAACTTGCAACGCTGATATAACTGTGCGAAAGAATTGTATCAATCGAACTCAAGAGCATGAAGATCGTGGTTTTAATCATTTCACGTCTGAAACAATGAAAAGATTGTCAAATGATGAAATTTTGTCAATGTTTTACTTTCGAATTTCACAGACAATTCGTTCGAATGCCGATTCCCAACAGTACATTTTAACAATACGCATAGATTTAATGATTTCCGACATGATTTTCACACGTTCATCAGTTATTTTAAGAATATTAGCACTGAAATAATCAATCATTTCAAAGAAAACGACGGACAAAATAAATAAGCAAACCGTAAACGAAGAAACAATCGGCTGAGCATTGGTTGAACTAGTAAAAGCAACAATGTGTATCCAACTGCTACAAAAGCAACATATCGAATCAAACTCCAGAGAACACAGATAATCGCAAGAATTTGAACTGGTCCCATCTGTACAAAAGATCGAATTCAATTAGAAAACTGATTATATTAACATTCATACCCATAGATAATTGAGATAATAATGCACAACTTCAACTTTCGATGTATCATTCGCAAGTAAATTCAGTATTTGACCTGTACTATATTCGCTCATTGATTTACTGGATAGTCGAAGTACCTTTCGATAGATTAGTCCACTATAAGCGAGTCTCATTCGTACACCACACATAACTGTATGGTAAACGTACTAAAACAGATCATTTTTCTCTTTGAAAATAACACGATCAATCTGATTTACTTGATGAAAGACGAGTTTTACACAAACAATCAACAGAACTATACCCAATGCAGTTATGATTGCTTCTCTCGTCGATACTGTCGAACAGGGTTCGAAGAATTTCATAAAATACGCCAGTAATAATGGTTGCAAGATATTCAATAGTTCCTTTGAAAAGACAAATATCGATTTAATGATTAAAATAACTTATTGTCTTACTGTAGGACACCACAATAAACCAAGCAAGAATACATTCCATTCCATCGTACGTAATGTTGCACGAAAAAGACTTGGATTAGTTGGGTGTCGTCGTACTTCATCGAACCAATTGTTTTCTAATTTATCAGTTAAAACTGTCGAATCCAAAAACGACGGAATATCGTAAAGCTCTTCGACGTGCAGCGTTTGCTGTTTATGACATTTTCGAATTAAACTCGTTAGCCAACTAAATATTAAAACAAAATGTTCATGAAAATTTGAGCATTTATCAATTTACCAGAAAAAAAATCTCGAAAAATAATTCGCTGTCAAAGCTGGACTCGGATTTTTGATATTGCGAACCATTTTCTATTGCAAAACAATTATAAATGACTAACGCGATAGATATTTGAGTAGTTTTATATCGATCACTACGATAAACACCTGGAATGATATTTCATCATTCTCTTACAAATCACAAACAATGTCAGTAATTACGAAAGATACTATCACGTAAGATAGTTCCTGTCATCTTTCGATTCATAGTACTGCCTTCGTTGTTGAGTCTCGGAACGTGCATTTTCATTGGTCGATTTTTTATTCATTTAAATTCATCGTTCCTCCGATCGACCCAAGAGACAAGAAAATGTTCTTAAATGAGTACAAAGTGAAATCTTCTTTATCCATTCCATCGCTTCTGAATGTTCTTGCTGATTTATTACGACGTTATTCAAAACATGATCCGTCACTTCAACAGCCCATTCGTTCCGTTTTATCCATTGAAAATTCACAAAAGTAGCAAACTAATAAAAGCAAACTACTTGATCTCATCTTTTTTTCTGCTTCAGTACACTTTTGAACAAGCCATGTATCGATACACAACGTGGTTATATGTGTGTGAAGACAATCACAAGTTTTCCGAAAAGTTCGCCCGCCATCGATGGAATCGTTTCACTATTCGATTCGAATACTGGTCGTTTACTTCTGGTTTGGATTGTTGTTTTATTAAAATTAAAAAAAAATTAAAAATATGTTTCTCAGGTAGCGGATGCAAAAGAAATCACTGCTCGACGAACAGCAGCAACATCATTTCTTGCAACTCAAGTAAATCGAAGAATAGATCCGTATTTGAGAATTTGCATTCGAAGAGAATTTGTCTAGTTATTAGCTATTCCAAAATGGAGTGAACAACAAAAAGAGAATGCTGTTTTGACAATTCTCGGTTGTGGAGTTCAAGGACAGGCACATGTCGATGTATTTACGGAATTATATCGATGGAAAAAGGTTTTTTTTCAATTGAATAAATTTTTTTTTGATATTGAGATTAGTTCGTTTTTAGATTTATCTATGGAGTCGAAATAGAACTCATGCAATTGATTTGCAATCAAAATTTGATCGGATTGAAATTCTTGATGATTTAAATGACGTTCGTATTCAACAATCAGATGTGATTTGTACTTGTACTGCAAGTGAAACAGCGCTTATCGGTGTTGAACAAGTCAAAACCGGTGCTCATATCAATGGTTTGTCTTTTCAATAAATATCAATCTGTAATTCTTGTTTTTCTTTTCAGCTGTCGGTTCGTATCGTGAAACAATGTGTGAATTAGCCAGTGAACTTCTCCTATCACCAAACACGACGATCATTGTCGACAGCCGTGAAAGCGCGATGAAAGAAGCCGGAGAAATTATTCAATCAAAAGTTCGCGTTGTCCTTGTTTTCTCTTGTCTTAAGAAAAACAAATGCGTTTATTTTTAGGCCACAATTACGGGCGAATTGGGAGAATTAATCTCGAACGAAGAATTCACGAGAGATATTTCGAAAAATAAAATTACAATTTTTAAATCTGTCGGCTTAGCTCTTGAAGATCTTGCCGCAGGCATTGTTCTTCATGACTGTTTAAAAAACTAACGAACCAGTCAATTACGAATTATCTTTTCTTTTCTTTTTCTAGATAAGATTCTTCATAATCAATGCTCAATTATTGTTTTTTTTATCTACATACGCAATCCATCTGACAAATCAATTGAAAACAGTAATGACACAATGTTTTTTGATGAATAACATACGGTTATCTTGAAAGTATCATTTGGTGCTAAATAAACAGCAGAAGCTACTATCGAAGAGAGAAAAAAAAACTATTCTATTAATCATTGCGTTTTCTGTCGATCTATCGAGCGCGTGAGATATATTTGCACTGAAACGAGCGAGAACGAGAAGAAAGAAAAAACATTTACCTACAAAAGAAAAGGGGGTATGACTTGTTTTTTTTTGTTTTGCTCCGTAAAGACGGCATTACACGCCGCACCTCCCCATCTCGGACTCGTTTCATTTTTGTATGCGAAAAAGAAACTTTGAGGTCAATCTAGAATCTCGCTTCATCACCATGAACAGATAAACTTTTATCACAAAGTACATTTGGAGGTCATTTGTAATCAATCTTTGTAAATATGCAGCTCACATGATGAGATAACTACGTAGGTGTAGAAAAAGAAAACAACTGATATTTATCGATTGTTTTCTTCTTTATATGCCACGATCTTCCCGATATAGTTCGTAGGTATATCGATTAATGCGTAGTTTGTTTGATGTACTTAGGTAAAATTATTGATCACATCTGGTGATTTCTATTTTTCTTTTTCGAGTCGATCACGAGCTGTTTTTCGGGTCGAGTATCACGCGCTTGACTTTTTTTTTTTTTATCGAAAGAGAGACGAAAAAAAAAGAGCGAGAGAGGTGTGTCGGCTGATGTGTAGAATCGCATTGTTTTTCTTTCTTCTCTCGTTCTCTGCAATAATAAACAAGACGACGATATACTATAGTTAACATAATCGTACGTATATAAACGCCGAAACGGCAGCCAAGCCTTCGTTCTTTTTTTTATCTCGACGTACTTTAAAATTACAACCGATACAAACGCGTATTTTCTTTCGTTTTTTTTTCTCTTCGCGCCGACAGTATTTGCGTACTATCATTGACAAAATGGAAGAACGTAGTTCGAAAGAATGTAGAATATGATTCATTACCTCGAAAGTTACGAGCGTTTTTTTTTTCTCGTTCGTTTTATCCCTGAATTCGAATGAATGAATGAATAAATATGCGCAGTCTTTTTCTTTTCTAGTACAACTTATAAATGTCGTATTGTTTCATGAAATAAAAGACAAATATGGCTACAATTACTTTTACTAGTATTTTCTCGACGATTAAATCGGCGTATAATACAATTAATCCGTCCACATTGACCGGTGCCATTGATACAATTGTTGTTAAACAAGAAGATGGCACACTTCGATGTACACCATTTCATGTTCGATTTGGTAAACTCGGTGTTCTACAAAATCAAAATAATCGAGTAAAACAATAAAATTGAATTTTGTTTTTCGAATTCGAATAAATTGTTGTCGTTGTTTGAAGGTTGATATAACTATCAATGGAAATTCAGTCGAGGATTTATATATGGAATTAGGTGCTGCTGGTGAAGCTCTTTTTCTTGAAGAAGATTCAGCAGTTAATCTACCGCCTCAACGTCATCTCGAACCATCGGATAGTAATATTTTTCTTGATCCTGATAATGCACTTCTAACAACTTCTCAGCCGCAACTATCGAATATCGATTGTTCACCACAAATCATCAACAAACAACTTGACGAACAAAAAGCTCATGAAAATCATGAATCAACACCAAAATACGCCTACGAACAATCGAATAGTTCGAACATTGAGGTCGATGTTTTAACTTCAACTACAACAATGAATACGAATAATAATAACAACAACAACAGTCGTCGTCGACATCCGATGCCTAGACGACGATCAACTATTAGCAATATGCAAAGGCAATCGAGCGAGGAAGACGTAGATCAAGAAGTAGAAACAATTTGTTCGTCTATGAGACGACGATCACGTGCAAAACGACGTGGCTCAACGTCAAAATCACTTAACGAAAATCCAGCCAATCAAATCAAGGACGATGAGACGCAAGCAAATACGGCGTTTCAACGAAAGCGAAGTTCGAGTGAAAATGATTTACAATTTTTTCCAATCGATGATGAAAAACAATCGGAATCATCGACACCATTCGTCGATGCACATAGTCGAATGAATAGTATCGATAGCCGAAAGAAGGTCTTATTTGTTTTACCAAGTAAATCTCCTCAATTGGATAACGATGATGAAGATGATGAAGAAGAAGAAGAAGAAGAGGAGGAAGAAGACAATGAGAGTTATACAAGCAGCCCAGAAGATAGCATTCAGGATGAGACAACTCAAGCGAGAACAACTCGAACAATGTCGAATCCGATACCGATTGAGATCAAACCGGTTGAAAATTATCAATACGAAGATGAATCAAATTCCTTAATAAACACAATGCTGTCTCAATCAGCACCATTGACAAATAATAATCTAAATACAGCATCAGCTCGAATAAGTCAATCGAATGCAAGTGATTCATATTATCTCAGTGAAAGCTTTTCTCCAACATCATCATTTGAAAATAGTTCGGCATCACTTCGGCCGTCAAGTCCAAAATCGGACACTGAATATGAACTCGATAAATCGTCATCCCAACAAAAATCAAAATCGTTCACCAGTCGAATTGGTTTCGGTTGGCAATGGAAATGGGGTGAATTACCCGAACGAAAACGTAGTGTTTTTCAATACTTTTGGCCATCATCGAAACAGCAGACACCGCCAACCGAAGGTGTCTACCTAGATGATATTGCAAATATTGACCGATCAAAATATTTGCCAACAATGTAAATATTTAAATTCGAGTCGATTTCTACGATTGTTTTGTTTTTCTTCTAGAGAAATTCCACAACGACCGATCGATGATGACGATCAAGAGTCAGGCAAAGGAAATTCCATTCCACAATCGCCGGTTTATGACAATGAAAATTCGTATGAGAAAAAAACAAAAAAATATTTATTTTCGAAATCTGTTGTTTTTTCTTCTGTTCGTTTAGTTATATTCTTCACGATGTTCAATTATCTCTTTGCGGAAATCTGAACAATCCGTCGGGTATCACCGATGAATTATTCAATCGACATTTAGTTCCTTATGAAAAATTTATTAATGATGCATCGATAACCTCGAATCCCGATCTCGTTGTACGAATCGGTGGAAAGTACGTTCATCAAATTCGAAATCCACCTTAACTTTTTCTTCTTCTTCTTCTTCTTCTTCAGATATTATAACTGGGAATATGGTTTTAAATTAATTGCATCGACAAGTATCTATAAAAAACAATTACCTGCTGAGATAATCGAACAATCACAGAACAAACCGATGACACCAACGAAAGCGCGAAGCCTTTGGTCATATTTCTCAAGCAGAAAAGTAGAATTATCGAAAATCAAGTCGATTGAGATACAAATTTGTTATTTTTTTTTTCGAATTTCATAGGATGAAGTGTCGAATGATGATGCAGCCAAATCCGAAGCACTTGCTCAAGTAGCTAAATCCGAAATGATTGAAACAGTGATTCAAAATCAGGAGTTCATTCGACATAATTCCGAATCCGATGATAATGAAGTCACAACACTAACTGATAAAATAAAAGAACAACAACAACAACAAGCAGCAGCTCCACCATCAACACAAAAACGAACAATGATTCTTTCGTCTGATCAACTCAAACGATTGAATCTCCAACCCGGTATGAATCAAGTTCAATTCAGTGTCACAACGGCACTTCAAGGCACGACCATTGTCGAAGCAAATATCTTCTTTTTCGATCATACGACTAAATTCGTTATCTCAGATATCGATGGAACGATAACGAAGTACGTGTAGTTTCTTTTATCTTATCAACATTCGACCTACAAATTTGTTTTTCGTTTATCTAGATCCGATGTATTCGGTCAGATCCTACCGCTTGTCGGTAAAGATTGGTCGCACGATGGTATTGCTGAATTTTTCCAAGCGATTCAAAAGAATGGCTATCAATTCATTTATCTTTCGGCTCGTGCAATTGGTCAAAGTCGAATAACACGAAACTTTTTACGAAATGTCAAACAATGCGAATGTCCATTGCCGAATGGACCATTGTTAATATCACCGGACACATTAATGACAGCATTCTATCGTGAAGTGATTGCAAAAAGACCCGAAGAGTTTAAAATTGAATGTTTGAAAAATATTGCAAGTCTTTTTCCGAACAAAAATCCATTCTATGCCGGTTTCGGCAATCGAATTAATGTAAGTTTTCGATTGGTTTTAGTCGATAGTTGTGATTGGCAAAGCTCTTCTATGTTTAGGATCAATGGGCATATACAGCTGTCGGAATTCCTGTCACACGTATATTCACAATAAATCCTCGTGGTGAAGTTGTTCGACAAAAGATTTCTCAAGTTTTATCCACATCGTACGTTATTCACTGACCTGTTTTGTTTTCTTTCATTTCAAACGTTCGTTTTTTTAATTTAGATATAAAAATCTTCACGAAGTTGTTGATCATGTTTTTCCAACAATGGACACGTTTTCTGCAAGTGAAGATCATTCAGCATTTAAAACTTGGTTCATCGCACCGAATCTAACTCAATATGAAGATGAAATGCGTCAAGATCTCGAAGAAATGTCGAAACAACAAAAAGTCAAAGGCAAATCGCCATTGTCACCAACTTTATCCGGCACAACGCCGACAACAACGGTGACTAAATCTGGAGGTGAAAAAATGTTAACATTAGCTCAAGCAACTGAAAATACGGTGAAAAAACCCTAATAAATTCGATCAATGTCAGATAGTGATAAAAGAAACCTAAACCTACACATTTGTAGATTTTTCATTCCTCTGGTGTTTGTTTAAACTTTCATTTTCATCTAAATATGTACAGTGTTTTTTGTTTGTTTGTACGCGCATGTGCTTTTTTTTTGTTTTTCTTTTCCTAAAAAAGAAAAAAAAAGATTTCTTAACTAAACAAATCCGATGATTATGATTATCGAGTTTTGGGAATGTTATAGATATGAAACCGTCTCGTTTAGCACGTCGTTTTAATAAGAAAGGTCGTCAACAGAAAAAAGTTGTCATTGAACAAACATCATCGACAAATGTAGAAATTTCTTTCATTGTTGTTGTTGATGAATTTTATTTAATAATAGATCGTTCTTGAAAATGAAACAATCACAGCGGACAATAATTCCATTTTACCTTCGAAAAAACGTCAAACACGATCAATCAATGAAACAACAACAACAGTCAAACGTAAACTATCGAAAAAGGAACGCAAACGTTTAGAAAAAGTTCTCGATTTGAAGAAAAAGAAAGCTCAGGTAGAAGAAATCGAATATGATCGTCAACTAAATGACGTTGTTTTGTTTCAGAGAGTTGATTTACTCGATAAATTGGGTCAAGTTCAAATTGATAAAGATGAATTAGCACTTCTACATTCTGTTAAACATATTGGAAACAAAACAAAACGGTAGATCGATCGGTTATTTAATAAATTCGATTTCAATTAAATTCTTTAGTCAACAAATCGAACCATCGAGTTCGAACGCACCTTCAGCATCGATTAATTTTCAACAATTATCTCGAAAACGTCCTGCACAAATTTCGACCGATGATGTCGAACAATCTGAAACAACAACAACGAGTTCCGATGAAGACGATCAAGAGCCAATCAACGACGAAGAAATTCGAAAAGCTCTACAACCAACACCGATTGCTCCACCGCCGATTAAACGACGGCAACGAGAAGACAGTACAAGCGATATCGAAGAGCCTAAAGTCGAAGTACCAGCTCGACCTCACGCCAATGTTGAAGTCGACCGAACCGAAGAAATTCAAGCCATTCGTTCACAATTGCCAATTATCACTGAAGAACAATCGATTATGGAAGCAATTCATGACAATCTTGTTGTTTTAGTTTGTGGAGAAACTGGTAGTGGAAAAACAACTCAATTACCTCAATTTCTCTACGAAGCTGGTTATACTCTCGATGGAAAAATGATTGGTATTACCGAACCACGTCGAGTCGCTGCGATATCGATGGCAAATCGTGTTGCACAAGAATTAAATATGAACTCTGAGTTCGTCAAATCTCTTTTCTCCAACAAACAAAACTTTGCTGTTCTTCTTTTTCTAGTCAAGTTTCGTATCAAATTCGGTACGAAGGGACGTACAAAAAAGAAAGTACCTGCATTAAATTCATGACCGACGGTGTTCTATTAAAAGAAGTTCAAAATGATTTTCTCTTGACTAATTACAGTTGTATTCTAATCGATGAAGCACATGAACGTAGTGTTGCCACTGACGTTCTCATCGGTTTATTGTCACGTATTGTTCCAATACGTTGCAAACGAAACGATCCACTTCGTTTAGTGATTATGTCGGCTACGATGCGTATCGACGAATTTATTAATAATCGACATTTATTTAAACTCAAACCGAAAGTAATTAATATCGATGCACGACAATATCCTGTGACAATTCATTTTAATAAGCAAACGCCGAAGGATTACGTTGAAGAAGCGTTTAAGAAAGTCTGTAAAATTCATCGACAATTACCATCAGGTGGTATTCTTGTGTTTGTGACTGGCCAACAAGAAGTACAGACGCTCTGTCATCGATTACGAAAGAAATTTCCGATGAAAATCGAAGAAAACAAAAGTCAAATTAAAAAAAAGAAAAAAATCAAAGAGAAAAAGAAATTAGATGTAATCGATGAAGAAGAATTAGAACATTTACAATCGGATGCTGAAGAAGATGAAGAACAAAAGGAAGGTTCATTAGTTGATGATGACGAAGATGAAGATGAAAGTGAATGTTCGGAACCGTTGTATGTTCTTCCACTTTACGCAATACTTCCATCGGAAAAACAAGCTCGAGTTTTCGAACCGCCACCTGCTGGCACACGTTTATGTGTCGTCGCTACGAACGTAGCCGAAACGTCGATTACAATTTCAAATGTTAAATACATCGTTGATTCTGGCAAAGTGAATAGTTTCGTGTTTTTTTTTCGTTAAATCGAAAATTTGTCTTTTGTATTCAGACAAAAACGAAATATTACGATAAACTAACAGGTGTATCGACATTTCGCATTGAATGGGCATCGAAAGCATCGGCTAATCAACGATCAGGTCGTGCGGGTCGAACAGCACCTGGTCACTGTACGTTGATTTTTCGTTTGATTTCTTCTGAATTCATTTCTTCGTTTTAGGCTATCGACTTTATTCATCGGCTATTTTCAATGATTCATTTGCGGAATATACACCGCCGGAAATCGTTCGAAAACCTGTCGAAGATCTTGTTCTCCAATTAAAAACATTGAATATCGATCGTTTAGGCAATTTTCCTTTTCCAACATCGCCTGATCTCAAAGCGATCGAAGTTGCTGAACAACTTCTCGTGCAACTCAACGCACTCGATAGTCAATCGAAGACAAAAACAATTACTGAACTTGGCCGACGCATGTCAGCATTTCCAATCAATCCTCGTTATTCAAAAATGTTGGTTATCGCTCAGGAAAATCCGGAATTACTACCCTATGTCATTGCACTTGTTGCTGCTTTGAGTGTCAATGAAGTTCTTACAAACGGACAAGTTAAAATCGAAAAAGTAATTCAACGAAAACAAGAACATATTGAGTTTTTTGAATCTTTCGTTAGGATAATCAACAGACAATGATTAATCTCGATGATATCCGTCGGCAATGGATCGGACAAGTAGGACATACATGTTTAATCTTTGACGATAATAACATTTATGTTAGGGCGAAGCACTTCTTCTTGGTGATATGATGGTTTTGTTGAAAGCTGTCGGCGCTTTAGATCATCAAAAATCTCCGAATGATCTATCAGTTTGTACTCATTACGGTCTTCGTCCAAAAGCGATGGTAGAAATCCGTAAAATACGTCGACAATTAATCCAGATCGGTATTGATTTTGTTTTTCTGTTGTATTCTATTGGTAGAAAGTTGTTGTATTTCTTTCTCTTCTTCTTCTATCCTTGACGAACGAATAAACAAGTCGTTTTGTTTTTCTTTTCTTTTTCTAGTCAAATCGATTCTACCGGAAACAGCAGGAATACTTGACGCACGTCTCACACCACCGAACGAACAAGAAATATGTTTGTTAAGAAAAATTTTAGCAGCAGGCATGGTCGATCGTTTGGCCAAGTAAAACATATCAAAATTCTATTGACACTAAGTTTTGTTTTTTTTTTATTAAATTTCTACAGGAAAATCGATGGAACCGTGGTAATCAAAGGTCATAAAGCGACAAATGCTTATCAAGTAAATTTACATTCAATGCAAAACAAACAAACAAACTTCGTTTTGTTCTCTAGACACTTCTTCTCGAAGAACCTGTTTTTCTTCATTCATCATCGGCATTAATTCATGAAACGCCAACGTTTATTTGCTATCAAGAGCTACATGAAACGAATCGAATATTTATCAAAGGTTATTTGTCAATCGATAGGATTCATAGGCACTAAAAACGCTTCTTTAGATATCACAGCCATTCAGATGGATTGGATCGTTCAATTGAATCCTCATTTATGTTCGTTTGGTCCGATTGAAGAGAGTCCATCGCCGAGGTATGATGATAAACAAGATCGTTTAGTTTGCTATCGAAAAGCAACGATTGGCCAACGAGTATCGTGGTCATTAGGCGCATCGGTCGAGACAATTTTTCCTTCGAATACAATCGAACGATTTCGTTGGTTCGGAAAGTTCTTTCTCGATGGAATTATCTGTCCGAAACTTCAACAATTTCAACCAGCTCTACTCTGTTCGTCAAATGCCATGGTTAAATCTTGGGCATCGCTCATGGAACGAACGCAGAAATTTCTCAATGCTCTAGCTTCGAAAGAAATCGATACTCGAGCACGTTTAACAGAAATCTGGTCAAATGAACCGAAATGTAAGACAATAAAACAAATTTTCATACGTTCATTTCTATTGTTATTGTTATTATTAAAGATCTTCTCGATGTTTATTGTACTTGGCTACCGGAATCACTTCACAGTCAAGTACGAACACTTTGGCCTTCGTTATCAAAATAGAAAATCATTTCTTTTTGTTGCTCGTTTTTGTTTTCACAAAAAAAAACAAACAATTCATATGAATATCAACTTTGTTGCTGTTTTTCAGATAAAGTCACACCATGCCACGTATTGACAACGATATCAAACTTGATTTTAAAGACGTTTTAATTCGTCCGAAACGATCGACATTGAAAAGTCGAGCTGATGTTGATCTCACACGAGAATTTGTCTTTCGTCACAGTAAAAAAACCTATCGTGGAATACCGATTGTTGCATCGAACATGGACACAGTCGGTACATTCGAAATGGCAATGCAATTATCGAAAGTAAATTTTGAACATCGAGAGCATTCGAATTGTTTGAAATTTCGGATTTCTAGTTGAAAATATTCACGACGATTCATAAACATTATTCAGTCGAGCAATGGAAGGAATTCGCCGCTCAAAATAACGGCATTTTAGAAGTATGAGCAAGGAGTTGAGGTTGAATTCAAACGAAGAATATTTATTTAGCATGTAGCGATTTCAACTGGAATGACAGAGAATGATTTTAAAAAACTTCGGTAGGACATGAGATTTGATTTTTTATTGAAAATGAGTTCGTTTTAGAGAAATCATTGGTGCTATACCGGAATTAGATTACATTTGTGTTGATGTAGCTAATGGTTATTCGGAACATTTTGTTGAATTTGTTCGACTTGTTCGAAAAGAATTTCCTGATAAAACGATATTTGTATGAGCAAAATAATTCAACTTGAAAGGATATTTCAATTCGTTTCCTAGGCTGGTAATGTAGTGACAGGTGAAATGGTAGAAGAACTGATACTTAGCGGTGCTGATGTTGTCAAATGTGGCATTGGACCAGGTTAGATCATTCGATTAACTTTGTTTTGAAAAAAAAAACGAAATTATGTTTAGGCAGTGTTTGCACAACACGATTGAAAACCGGTGTTGGCTATCCTCAATTATCGTGTATACTCGAATGTGCTGATGCTGCACATGGTCTCGGTGGACATATCGTCAGTGATGGTGGTTGTACAAGTCCCGGTGATGTTGCTAAAGCGTTTGGCGCTGGTGCAGATTTTGTTATGCTTGGCGGCATGTTAGCTGGACATGATGAAAGTGGCAGTGGAGAAATTATCGAACGAAATGGACGAAAATATAAATTGTTCTACGGAATGTCATCGAAAACTGCCATGGATAAACATGTAAATTCTCAAAATCTTAAACATTGTTTAGTTATTTTGTTTTTTTTCTCGTTTAAAGTCTGGCGGTGTTGCCGAATATCGAGCTTCGGAAGGTAAAACCGTTGAAGTGCCTTATCGTGGTTCTGTTGTTGGTACAGCGCAAGATATCTTAGGTAAAATCAGTTTCGTTTCTTTTTCCTAATCATTAAAATAATTATCTTTGTGTGTGTGTTCTCGATTAGGTGGTGTCCGTAGCTGTTGTACTTATGTCGGTGCAAGTAAATTAAAAGAACTGAGTCGTCGAACAACGTTTATTCGTGTTAGGTAATTGAAAACGAAAGAATTTAACAATTGTTGCGTTCGTTTGTTTTTAGTCAACAATTGAACGAAGTCTTCTCATCGAATACTATTCAAGGTTAATCCCGGTCAATCGAACCTTTTCTCGTTTTTTTTTCTACACTTTAGTAATTGTAGATGACACTCAAATATTTCTCTCTCTCTCTCTCTTTTTCTCTCTTTTATTCGAATAAAACACGCATTTATATATTCTTTCTTTCGGTTTGTTTGTTCATACTCTTCTTCTATTGTACGAAGAGATTAGTCATTGAACAATGTAAATAATCAACGACAAAAAAAGAATAGGGAAGTTCGAAACATATCTAGACATGATCGAACGACAATCGTCTATGCTCATCGTTTTGACCTTTTTATTATTTTTGATTTGTTCAGTTGAAGCACAACGAAGAACTTCACTGAGAGCTCCATTTTCGTGTTTTAAATGCACACATCATGATAAACCGCAAGAATTAAAAGAAGCTGCTTGTACAAAAAAATTCGATTTAAGTAAATATACGCAAGACGAATGTGTTAGTGAAAATGGTCCTGGTAAATGTCTCAAAGCTTATCAAAAAATCGAAGCACGAACAAAGAAACAAATCGAAGAAGACGAACGATCGTTAACAATTAGAAAATGTGTTTCACAAGGCGAATTAGATTATTTAAAAAATGTCCGAAATATCGATACAAGCGATGGATGTCATACGATTCGTTCGACGAAAACCAAACATAAAGTTTACTGTTTTTGTTCATCGAATTTATGCAATCATTCGTCGATAAATGCCTCATTTTCATATGTAAATCTCATTTTTTCTATAATCTTTTTTCTAATAAAAACACAATGATCAAAACAGAAACTAAATGAATTTTCGTCAGGCGTTTTGTTGATGATGAATATATTGCTGCGAGGTTGAATATAAAAAACAAAAAATTGCGTTCGAGAGAATTCGATTCCATTAGCAAGTTATTTTGCTTTCAATTTCAATTACTCTAAAAGCACAATCGAGCAAAAAAAACAGTAAAATGTCGACGGCATATTCACAACGGGTATGTAATTTCAATGTTCATCATCGAAACACACGAGCCTATTTAGGAGAGTCAACGTGCACGTAGCAATGCAACAAAAACTCATTTAACCAACTCAGATAAATCAGTTTTTAGTTTAAGATGGGAAGTTGGCGGCGTTGCACAAGAAAATTATCAAAAAAGTCGAGCACGTACATCAAGCCAACCAAAGCCATCAACAGAACCTGCGCATGCTCATCACCATCATCATCACCACCACCATCATCATCATAGTAAACAGAAATCACTTAATCTCCAACAACCAGTACAAGAAATTCCATCACAACCACAACCTAACCCACAGCAGCAGCAGCAGCAGCCAGAGCAATTTATTGCATACTATTATCCGTATGCTTATCCGCCGTTGCCAGTGTATCAACAAGAAGAGCCTGCAGTTCAATCTCAACCAAAGACAGTAGCAGCTTCGAAACGACCTAAGATCAAACAATCGGAACGAACATTAAACTTAGCTCCGGAACGTACAGGATTGAAAGTCGAACATCATTTTGTTGATTCGCCAAAACAAGCACAGAAACTAATCGAACAACTTCGACAACGAGGTTTTATTGAAACTGGAATTGAAACACCCAGTCAACCAATTAACTCAAAAAAGAAATAATCATCTTTTTCATTTCGAAATAAAAAGAATGTATCCTTTACTATCAGCGTCATCTCTCGTCAGAAATCTAAGCGTTCTCATGTCAACCTATCATATATAAGTCTTGTCTTATGTCCATCAAAACAAAATCTCATTTATCATTCATTCAAAACAAGCCATGTCAACACAGGAAGACGAAGAAGAACAACAACAACAACAACAAAATTCTTTAACTAATACCGAGCCTCACGACAGTCTTGAGACTCGAGCTCATCCTCTGAGTACATCACTTTTAAATCTTCTTCCAACAAGTAAAACTTCTAAACATGACCGTCAAACTTTTCGTACTGCATTGGTTCACTCGGCAGCTCTTGTCTTTGTCTTTGTTTGCGGTATTTGTGCGTTATACGCTTACCGTGTTCTCGAACCATTTCTTCGCAGTATGCTTTGGTCAATACTTGCCGGTGCATTTCTCTATCCACTTAAAACTCAAATGACAGACGCTGCACAACGATCTCTAAGTCATCTCGAAAAAAACTCTTATCTACTCATTTATGGTTTATTCATTATTCTTCCATTGAAAACATTCGATCGAACAATCGAATCGATCTATCCTCTTTGCCGTGATTATAGCAAACAATTAGGTCTCATTGTTATTTTTCTTGGAATTAAATTTTATCTTCTAACTGATCATACTTACCAATGGTTTTTATTAATCAGTAATAATTTTGTCGATCTATTTCTCTTTCTTGTTCGACCATTCGATTCTCCGTATATAACAACTGTATTCTTTGCCTATTTAATCGCAGTTCTGTTCTTCTACAATCATTCGCCATTCGTCAAAACGATCTTAAATATATTTGCAATATTTGTCTGGTTAATTCTCTTGATTTATTTATCACAATTCTTGCCGGTTAATTATCGATTGATTGTTATTTTTCTTGCGATTGGTTTGACTCTCGTTGGATTTTGTGTTGATATACGAGAGAGTATCGAACGAAGTTCTTCGTCTCGTAAGTCGATGACAGTTGTTGATAGATCAAATCAAACTATTGTTTTTGTTTTTGTAGAAGATGAAGAACGCATTCATCGAAAATCGATCTTTACAAATCTAATCAATCTCTTTCAAAAAGTCAGGATATCAGATAATCCCGAGTCTTCCGAACGAAAATCAGCAACTTCATCATCGACACCTTATTTCAAATTTATTTTCTGGTCATTAATTGCATTAAAAATCTATCAATTCTATTATTATCTTGCTTTTCTTGTTATTCTCGTTCCAACTTATATCAGTATTAAATATCTACTTAATCAATTATGGAAATATTTAATTCAACAAGAATCAATTGATAAATTTGGCAAGAATATTCGTAGTTATATTCTCGAACGACAAGATATTCTCGCACCGCCACCTTTACAAAGTCTAACGAGATTTTTAATTAAAGGTGATAAGAAACTTAATCAAGGTCTTCAAGCATCGATCGATTATCTTGTCACAGCACTTATGATTGTGACTTTACTCGTTACAGTTCTATTTGGATCGATATTTTTAATTATTCAAATTCAACATGAAAGTATACAAATGATTAAATTAACCGGCGATCTTGTTAATCAAACATTCAGCGATAATCCATCATTTCAACATATGTTACCTGAACGAGAATATCTAACTGATCTAATGAATAAAACTATGAATAAT
>ERZ778027.659-NODE-659-length-73758-cov-11.513236_pt1 | contig 73758 bp, 72 predicted proteins | sample MGYA00375757_ERZ778027 | MGnify/ENA primary metagenome ERZ778027 (study PRJEB29350, sample SAMN05389817) | bioreactor metagenome | isolation source: Ammonium sulfate bioreactor | place: South Africa: University of Cape Town | collected 2014-02-18 ...
TATTATGATTATATTCTGGCATGAAAAGGGAAAGCAAGTTCTTCGAAATAAAATAAGGATACGATGTATTCGATAGAAATTCGATCGGTCTATTCGTATAACTATATAAGAGAATGAGAGATCTTTGTGTATTCATTTTCACTAACGTATGTTTTAACTTTCAATACGATTAGTAATCAAATTATATTCAAGATACGTATCTTTAAATAGGAACAACCAGTGAAATTCAATATTCAATCTACAGTCGATCTCTTTCTCTCTTGTTGTCTTGTGCTCTTGTTCTTATTTCCAGAAGCATCATGATGCTATCAAGTCGAGTACTTTACAAATAAATCAAAACAATATATTTGTCTTCAAACACAATTCAACTCGATATAATTATCTACATTGTGATACGAAATATGTTTATCAACTATTCTCGTTTAATTAAAATGAATTTCTCATTAATATTCAACTCATATATATATATAATATAGCTATATGTCTAGATTTGTTTCATTCCCTACAGATTTTACATAGGAATAAATTGCATACACAACAGCAGCAAAAAGAAGAAGTCATGGAGTGAGCAAAATCATCATTCTCGATTGACATTTGTTATCATTAGCAGTTCATTTGCTTTTTGATTCTCATCATTTGATGCATATAGTTTAGTTACAAAGAATGAATGAACGTTTGTTCCTAATCAATCAGTCTATCGACAGGCACTTGTCTTGTTAGCTTTTGCGTTCAATTTTTCTTTGAACAAAATATCATCGATCATCTTCGATCTTTTGATTATTTTTCTAACAAAAGAAAATCTAATGATGATCATCTATTTGACTGACAAGTGAATGATTACGAACGATTTTTGTCTCGTTTCTTTTTTTATACAAAATATCTTGTCTTGTTTATTTTTTTGGAACAAAAAAAAGAGAGATCACATACATATACAAATATCGTCTTTCGAAATACAGATGCAACTGTTTTGTCTCAATCAATTCATTGCGATAGAGTATCATGAAATTCGATAGATTCATTCGAAATATTTCCATTAAATCGAACTGTTTGCTGAAGAAGACATTGAGCTTGTTCGAGTGTAAACAATGCACTACGTGTTCGTTGAAATGAACGTATATCCGTGTCTTCATTGGAAATATTCTGTGCTGGTGATGATTGATGTGATGTTTGCATTTGTTGTTTCAACCAGGTTATAGCTGATTCCCATTGAATAGCTGTCGAAGAAAAATAATCTTTACAAGCGTTACTTCTTCAAAAAAAAAGAGAATAGAGAAAAATAAAATATCGATAATTAATTGTTTCTATAAAACGTACTGATTTGCTAGGTTAATAAGATATTTAACTGTTTGATATGCACGTCGTTGATCAGTTTCAATGCATGTTCGAATCAATAAATAAAGTCCATTGGACTGACTAGTGCCTTCGAATATGAATTGAAGACGTTTGTTTTGAAATGAATTATCAATTAACTAAAACATTTCATCAAAACATTTCCTTCTTTTGAAAGAAAAATTTCGATTTACTAACCAAAATATGATTTAAAAGTTTGAATAATGATTTCAAATCATTGGTATGTGCTTGTGAAATCGCTTGTAGAATTACATGAATCATACTTTCAGCAAATTCATCATTCGTTCGAACGAGATTTTCAATTAATTCTAAAGTATGTGCCAATCGTGTTGTTGGTATTTCTTGAAAAGCATAACAAAGTTCTCGAATATATCGATTAAACCATGATTCACGTAAGAGATCATTTTCATGTTTTGAATATGAATATAAAATTAAAATCGAAATCATTTCATGTAGAACACCGAATTCTTTGGCTTGACTCGAATTCCATCGTCTTGTTTCAAGATTTTCATCGAGTAATACTAATCTTAAACGTGTTAACGTATTCAATTTAACTAAATATTCGATTGATAATGGATTTAAATTCAAATAGAAATAAATCAATTGAAAATACGCTTGTGATTGTTTGATTTGTTCGATAACATTCTTATCTAAGAGATCGATTAATTGTTCGACAAATCGATTTACATTTGAACTCGATTGTAGAAAAAATTGACAAATATCTTGAAAACATTCTCGAATATCTTCACAAGGACAATCGAGTAAATACATTTTCAATCGATTATCACCGAGCATTTCATAGAATATTTCACAGGCTGAATTTGATTTTTGAAAAAGTTTACCAATTAAATCCAACCATTGTGTTAAATTATCGCGTCGTAAACGACGATGTGTTCGAAAATGTGTATAGAAAAGAAATTGAAATATTAATTTCGTTGCATATTCAATTGACATCGAATCTGTATTCGTTTTTTCATTTAAACATAAACTAACAAGATGTAAAAGAAATTGATAATAATCCTCACAGTAAGTATCACGATTTTTGACGAATTCTAAATTTTCATCTTTGACACACGCGAGAACTTTCGATGATATTAAAGATTTTTTATTTTCAAATAAATGATTATGTTCACTTTGAACAACGAGATCGGCTAATTGTGATAATGAATCACGTTGATTCGAATGTCGAAATGTTGAATTTCGTCGTTGAAAACGATTCATCAATGGTGATGACGGTGGTGGAAGTAATCGACTCGGTTCAATACATTGATAGATTAACATATAGGCGTTCCAAAAACGTGTTCGTTCATCCGATGATGAATCTTTTTGTGAACGAAATGTACCACCAAAACATTCATCTTCGAGCATTTGCTCGTTGAAATCAATTTCATCAACTGATGTATCATTAAAACGATACCAACGATTCGTTCGTGAACGTGTTTCTTTGATAAATGAATAATAATGTCCGGCATTAGCTTGACCCGAATGAACAATAATACCGATAAGTTCATAGTTTATTGTTGGATTAGCATTAGCTGATGATGATGTACGTGAAAGAGGCTTTTTCTCGTTCGTTATTAAATCTTCATGTCCAACGAATGTTTCATGTTTATTTACACTTTCAACTGTATACGGTTCCATATTTAAAACAAATGGAAATTGAAAATAATCATCGAATTTCAATGCACGATTATTTTCCCAATCGAAACCGAATCGTTTCATTTGAATACATAATAATGGTGGCAATTTTTTAATACATAAACGTTTAATAGTTGTTCGTTTTTCTTGACATTTAGCACAGAAATATGCGTTTGTACCATCGAGTAATTCACCTTTAACGAATTGATTCAACGATTCATTTAATGAATGAACTTTAATTGGTAAATTTAAAGCCATAAATCTTTCTTCGCCTTCATATCGATGATGACAACCATCGATGCAAATCATTTGATTAGCGAATATACCTTCGAATTGTTTATGAAAGATTTCATCTTGTTTAATACTTTTCAAATATTCATCGATTTGATCAGTTAATGATGTAAAAAAGTCGAATGCATCTTGTTGTTCACAAATATTGATTTCTTGTCCCCATAGACGAAATATTTTCCAAAGACCCTCGGGTGTATAATATTGCATTTGACTTTCGCGTAAATGTCCGAAAACTTGTTGAAGTTCAGCAAATAAATTTGTTTCATTCGATTGAAGATTTTCATCGTGAACATTGAGAATATAATCGGATATTTGTGTTAACATGAATAATTGTTGTAGAATGGAATTCATATAACAAGTTGCACCGCCATTATATAAACCAACGAAACCACATGATGCACGTGGATTTACTTGTGGAAAATATTCCCATTCAGTTTGCTTTTCGAATAATGTTTGATGATGAAGATTGATGAGATCAGTAATAACAAGTTGAAAATTTGCTGAACTATTTCGAACTAATTCAACGAGAACATCGTAGGCAGCGAGACGACTTTCGTTTGTCGAACATTTCGGTTCGAAATCTGCATCGATTTCATTTGTTCGTTTCATAATCATACGTTTCGATGCTGGAAAAAGAAATTGATCGATTAATAAACGAATTAAATCCGAGCCAATTTCATTTTTATCAATTGTTTGACAAGTTAATAATGTTCGAAGAAATTTTAAATGACCAACAAAGAGAATATTATCAATTGTTTGCGATGAAGAAATTGTATAGGATGCTAACCAATTGATTTCATCGTTTAATAATTGTTTCGTATTGATTTGAAGTAAATTTTGATCTTGTTCACAAAGATTTTCTGTTAAATAACAACGTAAATCAAAATATTCCGTTGATTGTACGAGTAATTTTTGATTTGAACCTCGTGTACCTATCGATGATGTTGTCCATAGAGGTAAACGAGCTTTAATTAAAATTTGATGTATCAATAAACGTAGATCATATGAAGAAATTTCAATTTGACATAAACGTTTAATTGTTCTCAATGCACATTGACGAATTTGTCGTGATGTCGTACCAATAAGTATTTCCAAAAGAAAATCAGCAAAAAATGGTTGAATAAGAAATGTGGCGAAATATTCTGAACGTTTTTCGAAACAAAATGTTATAAGTTCAAGTATTTTCTCGGCTATTTCACTGTCTAATGGTAGAATTGAATTTGTTTTCACACAAATTCCATAGTGAACTTGATTATTCATTGGTGTTTCATTTGAACATGATGTTCGACTGAAAAGATTCTTATTTATTTGATCTAAGAGAATAAATCGATCGAATTTAATCTGTTCTTTAATCGATAAATTCTGTCCGTGTAATTGTAAATTTCCAGCTGCAGCTGCCCAACAAAGAAATGTCAATTGTTGAATTTGTTCGACGAATTTATCGAATTCTAAATGTTCAATCGTTGCTTGACTATCGATTTTATTTTCTTCACCACAAATTAAATATTGTAATAATTGTAAAATTAAAAGAATGATTTCTTCGCAAAGAACGTAAAGATAATGATTTTTATCTGTAAGATATTCATCAAACGAACGAAGTAAACGAAAGAGATGTTCGACGCCTGAATATTTCAAAAAATCTAATCGAAATGTTTTCGAACTTTGCTGAATACCATTGTTTGTTGATAGAGGACGAATTTTACTCGTCAGAATTTCAAGATTATACAACATTTGTAATAAACTCGAATGTTGTCGATCGAATACATGTTCGATAGCTTGTTGAGGTTGTAATGAAATCGAACATTCCAAGTTTGTATCGTTCGATGAACGTCGTCGATTGGTTTGTTCAATTGAAATCATATCCAAATAATCGTGTATACGAATGTCAGATGGCATTAAATAAAAAAGATTTCGAATACGTTTATTAATTGATTGATTATTCAAATAGGATAATTTATAGAGAACATCGTAGAATTTCGAATTTTCACCTAACATATTCGATGGTGTCGAATGAGTTAGCTCATCATTGAGATTTGTATGATCAATTGTCGATGAACAACTCGAACTAATACGTTTCGGTTCGTAATGAACCGATTTTGTTGTTTGATTCGATGTATGTCCAAAGATTTTCAAATAGATCGTCGTACCAGGTGTTATATAAATTTCATACAAATATTTCGAATTCAATGATGAACTTAAAACTGTCGTATTTCTATCTTGATCATGATTGTATGGCAATGGATTTGTATTTTGTATTGATATATGTATATCTATCGAGAGAACTTTATAGAATTCAGCTAAACGTAATCGTAGCATTTCTAATGTATCATTCGAATGAACAGTTATGATATCATATGTATCAGAAATTTTGCCAAGATCACCGACAACAATTTGTATTTGATATTCAAGACTATGAAATGATGTTATATGTGCAGTTGGCGAATGTTCAGGTTCAACAATATGAATATATTCTTCGATAATCATAAGTAAACGTTCGAGTTTTTGTAACCATAATGAATATTCTAATGATTTACTAATTGTTAAATTTGCATTTGAACATAATTGTTCGCCTATATCTATCAAAGATTTTGCTAAATCATCATTAATCTCTCGTACATTTGCATTTAACAGTCGACTTAAACGTGTATAGATTTCTTTAAGAAAATATTCGTATAATAATTGTCCATTGACTGAACGTGTTCGACTTGGTTGTTTGAAATAATATAAATTCAATAGAAATCTTGTTGCATCATTGGCAAGATTATCATCATTAACAGATAAGATGATATTCCATAATTCATCAATACCTTTACATTCGAGAATTTCCGTCTGGAAGAAAAACTCATTTTCGAACAAAACAAAAAGCAGATTCTTTTCATTTTACATTGATCGATGATGAAACATTCGATATATACGGACTATTTCGAGTTGGATTCTGCCGTTGAAGATGACAACGTTCGAAATATAATTTAAAACATTCATAACCTAGATTGATTCGCAGAGTTTCGTTTTTTTGATTAACAAAAAACTACGATCACAAACCTCGTGAAGATAATTCAATAGGATTTAGTTTCGAAACACGTTTTTCAAAAAGTGCAATTTGTGATTCACGTTCAATATCTTCGACACAATTTATAAACCAATTTAAACCTAATTCATGGTCAAATGAACTAACATGTTCATTGGTTATTAATGTATCCCAAAGTTCTTCGCTTCGTTTTAATAATAAAAATAAATGTCCTTTTTTCAATAGAAATGATAATAAATCTAAATGCGTTTGAATCGATTCTTCATGTGTATATCGTCCATCGACTAATGTATCAATTGTGACTTTGCCTTGTGTCTTATTCCAAACATCAAGTTGACATGTCGATAGACTTTGTATTAATGCTGAAACAACATCATGTTTATTAACTAATAATGAAACAAGATCTTGATCCGTTCGTTTATATGTATTTGGTGAATCGTAACGTAAAAGATCGTATAAATGTTTAATAGCCGGTACGAGCCAGCCTTTTTTACGATTGAGATCGGTCATACATTTAAGACAATAGTCACGTTTCAATCCATCGTACGATGAACGATTATCCGAGAAAATACGTAAATGTGAATAGAGTATATGATCAAGCATATTTCGACTAAGATGAGTTTCATGTGCCATATCCCAGAGAACTTCAAGAACTCGAGCAGCTGAATCTTTTTGACATTCACGACCGATTGAACCGAGTAGTTCAACGAGTTTTTCTTGTATAAGAACAGTTTCCGTTTTCCAAGACTAGACAAAAAATATTCAAAAAAGGACTTTTTCGTTCGAAAATTTAATTTTGATTTACTTGATAAATAAATTCAATGAGATAGTTCAATTGTTGAAGATTAAATTTCGCTGCTGCCGATGCGATCAATGTAAATAAATGATCGACAGCTACGGATGAACGAGCTCGCTAAATAATCAAACATTTTCTTTACGCAATTCTTTGGTGAATATCTACCTGCATTTTCCATATGGTTTCAATATCTTCTTTAGACATTTTTGGTCCAATAAAATCCAGTAAAATTCGAACTTTATCAACATATTGATTTTGATCAATATTTCCTATTTCCAATAGAAATCGACGTTTGAAATCGAATTATGTCGATTTTATCAATCGTACCTTCGAGTGCTTTTGAAAGAATTGATTTTCCAATAATCCATTCGGTGAGTAATTCTCGTCGAATTGATGTTTTTGTTGTTGTTTGAACGTTCAATGTATAGACTTCGATCATTTTTGATAATTCTTTTAATGCATTCATTTTGGCATTGAAATTTGTTAGAGCAATCATTTTTAATAATAAATCCAAATGTAATTGTTCGATTACTTCTAAACGATTTGTCCAAGCAATCGAACAGATTTTTTTCAATGTTGCAATTAATTCAAAAATAGAATTTGTTGACTACAAAAAAAACGATATTCTCAAGAAAATTTAATTCGTTCGTTTGTTCAAAACGAACTTTCGCTTTGAAATCTTCATTTTTCAAATTTCGAATATATTCAATTGCTTGTTCGATATGTTCGTTAAATAGTTGTCTATATCGATCCAATATAAGATAATCCATGCAATTAACAAATGGTAAAAATAATGCATTATATTCCTTTGAAAAACAATAACAATAAGAAATTATTTTTCGACTGTAAAATGACGTCAAATATTTGCTTTTCTTACACGTGCTATGCGTGGTCTTTCACTGCGAAATTGTTCTTTTAAATGAATAATTCCATCTTTGTAAACAAATCGATTGACTAATTGACATAGCCAACCGTGTGTTTCATTTCGACTGTAAACAGAAAATGTTAATAATGATGGCGGAGTAGCAAGTGTTCGATCGCCTAATTGTTTATCATAGAGTGAACGATCGTAAGATTTCGATCGATGTTTTCGTTGAAAAACTGAGTCATGATCAAAAACAATGGCTAAGGTTTCAAGAAGTTTAACTGGTGTTGGAAAGGTGGATAAACGTGCAGCAACAAAATCAATAAGAAGTTCGAGCATTTCATAAACACCTTGTTGAACATCTATACCCCAATTATTGACATGATGTGTACATTGTAACTGAATGAATAAACAGAAATCTATCTTGCTAAATTTTCTTTTATTTTAGTTTACTTTTCGAAAAACTTCAGGTATTAAATCATCCATAAATCTAACACAGTGTTTATCCTTATCCGCAGTACCATCAAGAGCTAATTTAGTTGCAGAGAGCAGACACTGACCGAGTGGTTCTTCGCCTAAAGAAAAAAACTTCGAGATGCCTTTCGTTCTCTCTCTGTCACACAAGTGAAAACAAACGTTTATATGGTATTGCCCAATTATCTCCATATGCTTTCGTTTCCAACTCAATAAATGCTTCGGTTGTAAATGTTTGATAATCATTTGAAGTTGTCAATGACGAATCCTGTGTTGGAACCTTGAAAAAAAAAGAAACAATGAATCAATTATTCAATAGATATTTGTTTCACCGATGATTTCGTTTTGAATATGCTAGATAGAAATTTACTTTTAAGTCGCACCATAACGTGTCAGAGGACAGAGAAAAAAATAAATAAATAAAACATTTAAAAAAAAAACTGAGAAAACGAAGAAGAAGAAAGAAATCTGAAGTTTCTTTTCTTTTGCTTGTTTTCGTCTTTCGTTTCTTATCTTCCTCGACGTTTTTTTACTCTATTTGTCATGCTACAGTTTTTTTACCGTTTGCTGTTGTTGTTCGAGTAAATCTTGGGCTGATGAATTCATGAACGATGTACTTTCATTTGCTGTTAATTGAACATCATTTTCATAATCATCAAAATAATTATAACTCGTTAGAATGGTTACGGCTTCGCTTATGTCATTATTAGCTTTGATTAAAGCTTTACGATTCGATTCTCGATTAATGAATCCCATGGATATTAACGATTGAATATTATCTTCGATAGTTAATCGATCATTGGGCGACGATGACGGAGATAATGAAGACGAGCATGCACCTGCTGACGTACTTTTTTAATGCAAAAAAACAACAACAACAAACTATAAAATGATAAGAAATCGAAATAATTAACGAACCTGGCGACAAAACGTTTACTACGAGCGGTACATGACCGTTTCGGAGAATGATTATTTGTCGTTTCAGTTAGAGAAGAATTTACTGAATAAGCACTACGCTTCATTATTATAGACTAATAATACAGATTTCGATGTACCAGACTCATTCTAGAATTAGATTATATGCATTACAAAAGAAGAAGAAACAAAAAACAATTTATCAGATTTATTTACCAACAGAGAAACATTGTCTTTATCATTCAATATAATCTAATTATTTTGTGTTTATTTTGTTCTGTTTTCCTTTCTTTTCTGTATTCTTCAATAATAATTATTCCAAATTTGTTTATCAATCAGATATTCATAAACACACACGCGCAGACATACACATAAGCGAAGACAGGTAATGAATTTTAAATCTTTGAGAGAAGATCTAGAACAAGATATTCTTTTCATTCATTCGATTTTCACGGTGTACGAAGATTTAAACATTAATGCAGAATTAAATTTGAATTTATACGAAAGAGCGAAAAAAGAGAGAGAGAGATTTAATTCGATATCTATCGATTGGTTCGAATTGAATACCAATCATATAGATATTTGATAAACACAAAGACATAATGAACTGTTGAAGGTTTTGACTTTCTTCTTCTTCTTCTTTTCTTTCCTTCCTTCCTCTTCGTATTTCTTCTGTTCAAAACTGTTGATTCAAACACCAGATTGATTTGCTTAAGAATTCAACAAAATGCATTTAGAATAATAAAGAAAAAAGAAAAGGCTAGTAGAACTAAGTTTTTATTTCTTCAATTCATTTTCTCTTCATACTTTTCCGCGTAGAAATATATATATATGCATACAAGTACGTGTATATACAACCTTGTGCTGTCATTTGTATATGTTAAATAGTGCAACGAAATAAAAAAATGAGGAGCGAGTCAACGATAAAACTTCATCAATATGCATGTCGATGAACGATAACGTTTCTTTTCTCTTCTTTCTTTTTTTTCTCACAGAGCACGAAATGTACAAAGAAAAGTCAATTTTTTTGTTGTTTCGATCGTTCATTATTGCTCAATATCGAAGATATCGATTATTATAGAGGCGTTTTGGTATATTTCTTTTCATTTCATTTTTTTTTCTTCGACGTAATTTGATCATTTATTGTCTGTGTGCGTGGTGCACATATAGAACTTATGCAATCAAACTAGAACAACGTTCATAGTTCAATATGTACGCGTGGGTCTACTCCTATCGAGGTATTCAGTTATCAATTGATGTGATAGTTAGATGTAACTAATCAAATTGTTCGTCGATTTAGTTTTTTTTTATTTGTTCAGACGAGAAATTTGGTTTCGAAACTGTGAACCGAATCTTGAAGGATACTTCTAATTCAATTCGTATGACATAGAATTGATTAAATGATCAACTGATTCTCTTTTTTTTGTATAGAAGATCTCAATGAAAGGTTGTGTCCTTGAATAGAAAGCGCGATATTCTCGCTCTCATTTTTTTTGTCTTTATCTAAGTTCGTATCATTTGAAAAGGGCAAACTTGAGAATTTTCACCAGATAAATACGGATAATAGATTAGAGTGTCAAAACTAGCACTGATCTGTCACTGTTAGTCGAGAACTTGCTGTATGATATATCTTCCTTCCTGATCATTTTGTTTTTTTTCTTATATTTTGCTTTGTAGTTTTTAATGTGTTCCGTCTCTGTCTGTGCGTGTGTCTGTCTTTCTCATTCTTCTTATTATTTTTTTTATTGAGTACAGCTGGACATGTTTTGACCGGTCGGCATCAACATCGGTAGGTTGACTCGTTTCATTATCCAGATTCATCCATCAACTAAGCGTGCGTGTGTGTGCACGATTTTTTTTTCATCTTGTTCTTTTGTCTTTCTCTCCCTCTCTCTCCTCATCTATATGAGTATGTATGTATATATGTGAGTTTCGTTGGAAGCAAATGCACATAGAGATGCATCGACACAGCATAAAAAAATGAGAGCGTACGAGACAGAAGAAAGAGCGCTATACATCGAGTATTTGTTCGCTTGTTGAGGGTGATGATGGTCATCTTTTTTTTCAACTAGAATGGGAATAGAAAAGGAAAAAATCGCGAAGAAAAGAAATGTTCATGGCATCTCTATTTTCACGCGAGTGTGTGTATGTGTGCATGCACGCTCGTTTGCGTCTCATTACAATCGTATGAGCAAAAAAAATCGACGACAATAGGGCATAGAGACAAACAGACAGATAGATAGATAGATAGAAAAAAAAACGAGAGAGAGAGAGAAGCGAAATAGCAGACAGAAGGAAAAATAGTAGTATTATAACTTTAAAGAAATGCCGTCCCATTTGTATTGCGTGTATAAACGAGTTTTGATCAGATATTCTTTCGACACTCCATTGATGGTATTCATCGACATTCTTTTATTATTATTCTGAACATTGTGTGATGTTTATACGAGGGAGAAACGAGAAAGAAATAAGATATTGACGGGTATTATCGATAAATTTAGTATGCTAGTTATGTATGATATCTGTCTTTTCGGCAGTAATAATAGGTACGTGATAAAACGCAAGTTTAACTTTTATTTTTATTCGCCTCCAGAAATTCTTAATTTTTTCTTTCTTTTTTCAATATGTAAATACATGACTACCAATTGCTTTGCTATTTATTCAACTCACGGATACTATTATCAATTTTTTTGGCACTTTTATATACGCACCTAATCGTGTTGCTCATCATTCTTGCAGAAAAAAAACTCTCATTTCTTTTTTCTATGTTTTTTCTCGCGTGTATGTATGTCATTGACACTCACGATTGTGTAATACCAACGGTCAACAGTTCGTCCTCCTCCGCCTATTTCTTCTCCTCATCTTCGCCTTCTTCTTCTTCTCGTTTCTACTATTTCCATTGCGACTACTCCTACAAACAAACATACACACGACCGCTAGTAAAAATATAATGTTAAATGTATGTGTGTGTGAGTGTTCGAGCGTTGCTTGTAATCGTCAGTACCAATTACTAATAGTTCAGCGTGAGAGAACCGTTAAGTGTCGTGTATAATGCAAGGAATTTTCTTTCTCATTTGACTACTTATATGATCAAAAGAGAAACTTACAATTGAAGGATGATCAGAAACTATATATATTTATATAAATACAACAAGCTGATTCACGGTTTTCTCTTTCGTCATTCTATACTCGTATTTCCAAGGTTGATACTCGACGATTTGCTTTGGATAATTAGTTTCATTTTCATTTCTTTTTCCTTTAGTCATAATTGAGTATGATTACCAACTCTTTCTTTTCTCTTTAAAAGTATTCAAAGGTCGATATTAATAGGAGACACGAGCTTTTGTATTCTCAGCTCAGTCATTCTTTTCTTTTTTTTTGTATATATTCTTTGATGAAAGAGAGAAAAAAAATGAAAAGAACATTTGATTTTTACAGTCTAATCTCGATTTCAGATGAACGATGCATAATGATCTGATGTTTTACAATTTTCTATTTGCTTTCTCGTTTCTAATCACAATTGTTTGTGGACAACAAACAATAATTTATATAAAACGTGGTGAAACAGTTGAATTATGTGACAATCGTTCGACAATCATATTCGCTTATGAATATCGTAGTTTCGATAGTAAAATCAATCTTATTATTGAACCATCGAAAGACAGTCGATATTCGAATCCATATGGAACAAGTTTATTACGAATAAACAATGTCAATGATGATGATAGCGGACTATATAAATGTCCACAAGATGATATTGAATGGCAAAGACTTCAAGTTTATGGTAAGTTCACAGATAGAATGTATAAATATATATATATATATCTTGATCTGATAAAAAGACAAAAGAAGAATTATATTACATCATAAAATCGATAACATATTTCATCTTTTTTTTTGATTCAAAGAAAAGAGAAAAAAAAGAAAGTTATGCGCTGTTAGACACTTGATTTATTCTCTCAATCAAACGATTGTCTTCAGACGTTCTCGATGATTGGAATAAGATAAGCTACTTGTTGATATCGAAAGAAAAATAAAAGCAGCATAGACAACGTCTAGTTGATCAATGATTAATGAACTTATTGTTTTGAAGAGCCATTATTGGATGTTATTCTTTTCTTTTTCTAGTTCCTATTCAAAATATCTATTTTAATAATTATCAAACCAATTCTCGAATCTATCATAATGATTTCTATGGTATCGATACAAAAAATTTCTTAATGATGGTCGACGGTGAACCGTTGGATGTTGTTTGTGCAGCTGACGGTTCACCTCGTCCTGCACTCGATATTTCATTGGATAAAAATGGTACAACACCAACTATCATGGCATTAGCGAGCGGAAGTCAACCATCGACTTTAGTCAACAATCAATTTAAATCAACTGTTTACGAAACATATCGTATTGTTGGTTTAACATCAATAGATAATGGACGAAATGTGACATGTTCAGTTGATATGAAACAAATAGATAAAAATCTCGTTCTATCCGTTACAAAACAACTCTATATTGAATGTAAATCAGCTCTTTTTGTTGTTGTTTTCTTTTAATTTATATATACATTTCTTTTCCTATTTAGTTCGACCGACAGTTCTCGAAAAATCTAAACGAATCTATTCGGGTATCAATCAAACTCGTACGATTAATTGTACTGTTCTACGTGCTAATCCGACCTATATACGTTATACGGTCAATGGTTTATCACCATCGATTATTCATCGTACAGTTAATGAACAAAACAATCTTCAATATACATTCGATATAACGCCTACATCACTTAATGATTTTGGTTTATTTAATGTAACAGCCAATAATAGTGTCGGATTCGATACGTGTACCTATGAATTGATTCATGGAGGTAGATCATCGATGCCTTATTCTTTTTTTTCTTCTGAGTCTATTTTAAAAAGAAAACGATCAGATACATGAGAATTTTCTAGTGATTCACAAGCGTAATTAGCGGACATCATTGTTCGATTAGTTCGCTTGAAATCAATCGAACTAATCAAGCAAAAACGATATTATCATGTCATTTAATAATATTAGAGATCAAATGAGAGTTTAAGAAACAAAACAAAAGACTGAAAATGTCATCATGTGACAGCTGCAATACAGACATAGAACAGATTGGCTAATTAACGGTTTTGTGAACATTCATCCAATATCTTAACATATTGTTCATGTCTTCCGGACAATTGCAAACTAATTCTTTTCTTCCTTCTCTCTCTCTCACTCGAAGAAATATTGCTTTTTTTCTAATTAAAAAAAAAGAATCTTGATTTGTTTTATTTGTCTTCTCTGTTTGACAGGTGTACCCGACGCAATTACAAATTGTTCAGTTGATACTCAAACATCGAATACAACAATAACAATTAATTGTCTTAAAAGTTATGCACAAGGTGATAGCGATGGTTATACATGTACATTATTTAAATACAATGATAAAAATAATCAGAAGATATTCGAAGAAATTGCTCGAACGAAATCGTGTCTATTTGCTCTGCAAAATTTTCATGAACCTGTCGAGTTTCGTATAGCTGCAATGAATAAATACGGTTCATTACCGATTAATACTCATAGTTATATTATTCGATTAAATCAACCCATACGTAAATAGTTTTTGTTTAATATAATCGTTCAAGAAGAAAAAGAAACTGAAATTTTCTTGTTTTATTTTGTAGCTAAAAAAGATACGCCATTGATAAGTCGAAAAATTTTGATTATTATCGGCAGTGTTTTTGGTTGTGGTCTTCTATTCTTCTTTCTTTGTTGTCTTTGTGGAACATGTCATCAAGATCGATCGAAATATAATAATAAAACGACACTTTATCATAAAGATAGTAAGTTTTGATTGAGTTTTATTTTGTTTTTTGTTAGTCTGTTTTCGTAATCGTTGTTTGTTGTTGTTGTTTGATGAAAATCTATTGTTATTTTAAACTTATTCAGCATTTCCAGTGGCAACCGAAAAATTTCGTATTATATCTGTTGAACAGATTCAATCATCGCCGCATCTATCGACGATTTCGTCGTCGTAGGTGTTTTTTTCTTCATGTATTCGCAATAATCGACATCGAAGCATGATAATCATATGCATGTTTTATCTTTTTTTTGCTTTTTTTCCTATTATTATTATTATTTTTATTTGACTTCTGAGGAAAAAAAGAAGAAGAAATGAAATTAGAATCTAAATTTTCTGTTGATTTCTATTTAGAATATCCCCGCTCATCAACCGAGAGCGAAGCATTGAAACCAAATACTGGTAAATCCTATTATTAAACTTCAATTTTCTCGTATAAACTAAGTTGTTATTTTACTTTAGATGACACACTATCACAAATGATTTTAAATGGTGGTGATAGACATCATCAAGTTCGTTTTGAAATGTTGTTTGTTTTGTGTATATGAAGAATTTTTCGTTCTGTTTTCTTAGAACGGAGCCGTTTATGATATTCCAACGCATTTAAATGGCAAATATTCTCATTCTATAACTTCTCCTAATTCAGTTTATCATCAACAAAAACCTCATCAAACAGCAAATGTACATTATATCGATCAAGATTCTATAACAAGTAGTTTAAATTCTATTCCAACTCGAACACGTACATTCAATAATAAATTCTATGGTAATCCGCTTCTCGATCAAAACAAATATGGAACAATACTTTCAGCAAGAAAATCAAATCATGATACAGATGAAATCATTGAAAATGATGAAGAAGCCGATGATTCACCTGTATATTCAACAACAACAGATGTTATGTCGGAAAGTGGCTCATTTCTTGTTCCATCATCATCATCAATGAAACGTCGAGCACCACCACCACCTAAACCACGTTATTCAACATTGAGTTCTGTTCGTTTACCCATGGAAAATCTCGATAAACATCCATTACCATTACCTAAACCACGTTCACGTTCAAATTCTCGTACACGTTTAAATAATACAGGTTCAGATAATTCATCAGTTTTATATGAAGAACGTCCAGCATCATCATCAGACTCGGGTATTGGCCAATTAGATGTTGTTTGTTTACCAAATGGTGATACAATACGTTCAGGTCTTGTTAAATCAAGACAAAATAGTCTTAAAAAACAATGTGCTAATCCTTTATTTTCGCAACAACAATCCAAATATGAAACATTACCATCAACAATCATACGTGGTACTGAATGTTGAAAAATACGCTTCTCTCTCTCTCTTTTGTTCTTCTCTTGAAATCGTTGTGCTTGTAAATAATATGATTATAATAATGTATGTGTATCGATTGATATATTGAAAAGAAATTAAACTACAGTATTGATCGCGAAAGATATATTCAACTTAAAGATAATGATTTTTCTATTGTCTTTTCGTGTTTGCGCGTTTGTGAGGTTTTTCTCTTTCTTTTTCTTTTCTATTTCTTTATTTCCTACTGTTGATTAGTTTCGTTTTGTTGATAACTATGATACATTATATTCAGATTTCCTGTTTTCTTCATTTTTTTTCTCATTTATTTGTACTTGTATACGAAGCAAAAAAATAATAATAACTGAATTATGAAATCAGAGAACTACACAAAACCATCATCATTTCGTTGAATTTGATAATTGTCTCATGAAAATTGTGCAAGTTTCTCGTATGTTTTTTTTTCTTCTTTTTATAGACATAATTATGTGGTCGATCCTTATGATTTCATAATTTCACTATCTACAGAAAATAAAAGATGAAAAAAACAACTAAGAAAAGAAAATCCAATGAAAAACCACAACGTAGTCATAAAATGATTACACGTGATATCGATCAACAAGTCAATGATGTCAATGACAAAGAAAATCATTCGAATCATGGTTTTACACAATTAATTCAAACGAAAATGATGGAAGTTAAAAAACGACAAGGAAATCGAAAGAATAAGAAAGTAATCGGGACTGTTTCAAATCAACATTCATCGAGAAAACGACAATTATCAAGTAGATTCATGTTTTGTTTTTGTTCTTTAAAATATATTCATTCATAATTAGAAAATGATAATGATGATGACTCCGATTTTATAACTGTAGCACACGAAAAAGAAGACAATGTGCCGACAACCGCTGTCACAACTTGTAATCATCGTTGTGAAACAAAAGATCAACATCTCGTTCCAGCGAACAAACGTCGTCGTGCATGTCTTTGTTCGAAAAAACAATTATATGAGCTGGAATTTGCTCCGGATAGTGCACCTTCACAATCGCAACATGTTCAAGAAGAGGAGCAACAACCACCTCAAGAAGAATCTCGTCTTGAACCGCCATTATTAACTTCTGTTAATCAATCACCACCACCTCTTCTTCTTCCAACAACAACAACTTCTGTATTGCCTCCTCCACCATCAACATCAATTTCAATTAGACAAATCGAAGAAGAAGAAGAAGAAGAAGAACAAGAACAAGACGAAAAAGAAATTCAACTAAATATTCCATCGATTATGGCTGCTCCTCTTTCACCAGCCATGCCACTTAATTCAACTTATATTGCTCATCGAATAAATCCAGTTATTGTAACACAACCACGACAATCTCTTCTCCATTTATCAACACTCATATCTGCCAATACAACAGCTATTTCACACAATATCTCACCGCAATTACGTTCAACATCAACATTTCTTGAAATAACACATCTCGAACCGAATCCATCCGATGAACAACCGTCACCAATAGAAACGAGACCTTCTCCTGTTCGTCATGATCAAGAAACATCAATGACACAACAAGTAGCACCTATTCAAACAAATCAATGTTCCGTTTCAACACAAACTGATATTGAATATGAACTAACTCATCATCATTGTAACGATGTTAGTGTATGTCCATGCGTACAAATTTATACACGTTCCGAAAAACTATTCTTATCAAGCATGGCTGTTTTCTTTCGAAATTCAATAACTGTCGCACCCTACCACGATTCATCGAATACGATCAACATAAGAAACAAAAAGCCACAAACTAATGAAACTTACATAATTGAAAAGGAGAATCCTATTGCGATCGAAGCTGAATCCGAACATCAATTACCATCTCCACATCCAATTGATACATCCACAGTCATACATGAAACTCGAAATGATACTACGAAAAAATCTGATGGTTCATCGATACAACTCAATATGCATTCACACGAAGAACTTCCATTATTATCAACTGATGATCGACAAAAATTTCAATCATTAGTATTGACAATGACTGCATTGAAGGACGAACAAAAAGTACGAACTTGAAAATTTCGATCTATTTCTATATGAAATCCTTCTATTTTGAGATTGTATTTAATCGTTTTGTCGAACATTTTGCCGTTCGTCATTCGCCAATTGTCGATGATACAACAACACATTTAATTACCGATGAAGATCCTGAAAATTCTCGAAAATGTCCACTAACTGGTAAAGTTCTTCAGGCTGTTGCACGTCATCTCCCCATTATATCCTATCGATGGTTAGCCGATTGTCTAACACGAAAACATTATATCGATGAATTGCCAACCTACGAAATACTTGGCGATACAATCTACAGTCAACATCATGGCATGTCACGTTCACGTTTAACTCATTCGAGTAATTCTTCACGTTTATTAATTAATTATGCATTTCATTTGAAATGTCATTCTTGTCAACCATTTACTGATAATCGACCATTGATTGAATTGATTAATTTATCAGGTGGTATTATACTTAAAACGTTAAATCAACATATTAATAATATTGGACGACAAATAGTGATTTTATGTTCGAAAAATTATTTACAAAATAAAGCAGCTCTTGAACAAGCTTGCCGAAAATTTAATATACTTTGCATTGAACCAGAATGGTTAATTGCGAGCATTGTTAAATTTGAAATACAACCTTACGAACCGTGGCTATGCACTTTATATTCATAAATTTATTTTCTATCCAACTGTTTTCGATATACGTATACATTTATAATGCAAATTGAAATTATCCTTTTCTCTTATTACACACACACACACTCTCTCTCTCTTTCTTTTGTTGTTTATATTATATGTTAATTTTTTATTGTTGAATAAAAGAGAAATCGAGCAGATAATACAGAGTTCTAAATCATAATTTATTTGTTTTCTTTTATCAAACAATTTTTTTTATCTGTTTTTATCTCGATGACGACTAAGTTTTCTTCTTCGTACGTAAAAGAAAACGAAAAGTATTCTATAGTTGAGAGATGTCGTTGACAATTCACTATTATCAAATTGAAGAAAATCAATGGTTAACCACTACGAATACTTTTGAATCGATTATGATACTTGACAGACAGACTCTTGATTTGGACGATATCTATCGCAATAGATTTCAATACAATTGCTCCGATTTTTTCAATACTAAATATCGATTACGAACCAATAAAAAACCGTCCACGCAAACACTCTTTTCTCTTACATGATGATGCGTTTTTGTCGTTTTCTCTCTATTGTGCCAAATTTACGTTCTGTGCAACGTGTACAATGCTGCCAACTTGTCATAACTATGCAGCATATATCAAGACTAGTTTTTTTTTTCACATATTTGTTTACATTTTATTTCTAGATTTTTACTATTTGAAGAAACGATGCTTGCGGGTCCACCGCCGACATTCAGTCCTGGTCCTCTGCCAACAACTATGCCGCCAGAAACACAACAATCATCAACTAGATTTCGTGCACCTATATTGCCGCCAAATTTAACAGGAAATATTCCGCCACCATCGCTACCACCTAATTTTCCTAACAATCAGACAGTTTCAAGACATCCAACACCACCACCACCAACATTTAACAATACACCTATTATTTCTAATAATCAACAAACGTTTAAAACATCAGAGCCTGTGAGAACTGATATTACAAGTAGATATCTAATAGATCTATGAAATTGAAACTGTTCAATTACTCAATTTAGATGCATCATTACCATCACAAACTCAGTTTAATGCTGGACCACAAATATCTTCATCTTCAAATCCAGCAATGCCATCCACCTTCAAGGAAAAAGGTTATAGCACTCTATCTACAATGGCTAATGCTTATCATCCTAATTTACCATCTTCACAACTTCCTCCTCCTCCTTCTAATTCTTATTATCCCTCAGTGCCAAATACCAATGGTGTACTTTCTCATTCATCGAATCATTATCCTCGAGGTCCAACACCTAATTATACATCGCCAAATCCAACAGTACCGCCCGAAGGACAACCAACGCAACCCCATTATCCTAATCTAGTCGGTCCGTATGCCAATAGACCTGCTGGACCACCCACTCAGCCTGGTCAGCCACCAGCAGCAATGGCACCACCAGCTCCATCGACACGTATCGATCCAGACATGGTGCCCAATGTTGTACGTTCATCATAGAAATTTTTGGAGAGAACAAAAAAAAACACTCAGGATTGATTTCTTTGATCTAGATACAAGTCTTAGAACAAAGTCAAGAAAAAATTCAAGGACCATTCATCACAAATGCACCCGGTCTACTACCGCCTTTGGCCGGTACTGATTTCGTTTGTCAAGATCAAGGTAGTTGTAATCCACGTTTGATGCGTTCGACAATATATACAATACCAAATGCAAACGATCTTGTTAAACAATCACAAATACCATTGGCTTTAGCAATATCACCATTAGCAAATCTTCGACCTGATGAGGTTAATATATATATATATATATGGTTTTCTTTTCAATCTATTTTTTGTTTAGCTTGAACCACCATTAGCTAATTATGGTGAAATCGGTCCAATTCGATGTCATCGTTGTAAAGCATATATGTGCTCATTTATGAAGTTTATCGATGGAGGAAAACGTTTTACTTGTTGTTTCTGTGAAGCTGCAACTGATGGTATGTCTTGATCATCAAAAACTGCAATAGCTATTGAATGTTTGTTTGTTTTTCTAATTATAATAGTACCAAATGAATATTTCAATCATCTTGATCATACTGGTCGACGTCTAGATCATTTTCAACGACCAGAACTTTGTCTTGGCTCATACGAAGTCTTAGCAACGAAACAATACTGCAAAGTAGATTTGACAAAATCTTTCTTTTGAATTTCTTGTCTTTTTTTATTTCGTGTTCAGGATGAAAAACTTCCGCAAACACCTGCGTTTATCTTCATGATCGATGTTTCTTATAATAGCGTTCGTAGCGGTCTACTCGCATATATCTGTCGTATATTAAAAGATAATCTTCTCGATTATTTACCCATGTATGCATTTATTTTTTCATTTCGTTCAATAACATTATTTTCATAGGGAAAAAAATGAAAAATCATCATCAGTCCGAGTCGGTTTTATCACCTATGACAAACAAATTCATTTTTACAATATTAAAGTAAACTATTCAAATAGCCAACATCTGCATTGCTTTTTTTTACAAATCTAGAATACACTTGCTCAACCACAAATGATGGTCACTTCGGATTTCGAAGAAGTTTTTGTTCCTTTAGTTGATGGGTTTCTTTGTTCGCCATATGAATCGCGTGGAGTGATAAATAGGTCTATACCAAAGAAAAATCTTTCAATTTTCTAATTGGTCTTTTCTTTTCATAGTTTACTTGATCAAATTCCTCAAACATTCGCTAATACACATGAAACAGAAACAATCCTAGCTCCAGTTATTCAATCGGGAATAGAAGCATTGAAAGTTAGTGAAGACTATTTCAAAGAAGTCAATTATTCGTTTTTTTTTTGTTCTTATTAGGCAGCTAATCGTACTGGAAAAATCTTTCTTTTTTCGAGTTCATTGCCGAATGCAAATGCACCTGGTAAATTAACAAATCGTGATGATAAAAAATTGCTCGGAACTGAAAAAGAAAAAGTCAGTTAATTTCTATTTTTCAATATGACTTTGCAAATAAATCTCAATTATTTTCAGACTCTTCTTTCGCCTGTTGCAAATAATATTTACACTAAACTCGGTGAAGATTGTGCACAAAACGGTTGTGCTGTTGATCTATTTGCATTTCCGAATAGTTACTATGATCTTGCGACAATTGGCGAAGTTTGTCGAATATCGGGCGGAGAAATATACAAATTTAATTATTTTTCTGTATGAATAATTTTCGATTTTCGATAGCAAAGAGATTTTTTTCGTTTTTTTCGATTAGGTTGAAAACGATGCCGAACGTTTGTATGATGAACTCAAACGAAATTTTCAACGAACAACTGCTTTCGATGCGCTCATGCGTGTACGAACAAGCGCAGGCATTCGACCAGTCGATTTTCTTGGTAATTTTTACATGACAAATACAACTGAAATGATCTTCGGAACGATCGATGCCGATAAATCCGTTGCAGTCGAATTAAAACATGACGACAAACTACCTCCGGATAGCAACACATACATTCAAGTAATACATTCAACTTTGAATTTCGAAAAGAACTCAATCTTTTGATTTCAGGCTGCATTGCTCTACACAAGTTTATCTGGTCAACGTCGTCTTCGAATTCTAACATTAGAATTAACCGTTTCATCAACTTATACATCACTCTATCCTGCGTGTGATTTAGATACAATTTTGAATTATATTACTAAAGTTGGTGAGTCAATCAAAACGAGTTTTCTAATCGAATTTTTTTGTCTTCTCATTGCTCTATCGATTTAGCTGTTCGTTCGATTTTAATTTCAACACCTAAGAGTATTCGAGATAATATCATTGCACAAGCAGCGAATATGCTCGCATGCTATCGAAAATACTGTGCACAAGCAACAACATCTGGCCAATTGATTCTTCCTGAAACATTGAAATTATTACCGATTTATATTGCTTCATTAATTAAATCCGATGTTCTAACTGGCAGTATGTACATTCATCAAGTATTTATTCGATAACAACGAAAGTTTTTCAATTTAGATCAATTGATATCAACAGACGATCGAAGTTCGTTAATACATCGACTTATGTCGTTGAATATCAAAGGAACATCAGCTTATTTGTATCCGAGAATTTATCAATTAGTTCGTATTTTAGTTTTTATTAATTTCGATTTCGCTGTTTGTATTTTCAGAATAATTTAAATGAAAATACTGCTCAGCCGGCAATGATTCGTTGTTCGTACGAACGTTTATTAGACACTGGAGTTTATGTACTGGGTAAAATAAATTTTTTTTTTGTTTAAATCTGTGAATTTTTTCGTGTTTTATACAATAGAAAATGGTTTAGCGTTGTACATTTGGCTTGGTGGACAAGTTGACCCGTTATTTGTGCAATATTTATTCAATGTTCAATCAGCATCACAAATTCAAAACGGAAATGTAAATACATCACGAAAAAAAGAATTCATTCTCAATTTATTTGTTTATTTTCAGTGTCACATTCCTGATTTAGACAATCCAATATCGAAGAATGTTCGAACATTGTTGAATAATATTCGTAATGAACGAAATTCGTTTATGAAAGTATGTATTCGTTCAAACAAACTAGATAAATGTGTTTTATCATTGTCTTCAATTTTAGTTTACCGTCGTTCAACAACGTGATTCTGCTGAATTCTTTTTTAAGAATTATTTAGTCGAAGATAAAGGTGTAACGAATGGTGCATCGTATATTGATTTTCTCTTCCATTTACATCGTGAAATTCGAAATATTCTTTCATAAAGCAAACTTCGACAAACAATTTTTTTCTCTTTTTTTGAATGGTATTATCATTATTTATTTTGAATTAAACACAGTCATAAGAAGAAAACATAATGCTAAACATATTTTTGATTTTTATCTGAATAAAAATTAAGAAGAACAATAGACTAAGTACAAAATGAGTATCAATGCTAATCTAACCAAAATGTATACAAAAAAATGTTGTTGATAAAAGATGATATCAAAAAACAAAAAAATTTCGAATAATTAAACACATAAAAAAGATCGAAAACGATAGTGATACATGCGATGAACCATTACAACCATCGCTTGAGCATGTATATGTACATGAATAATACATTTTTTCATCTTGAGGATATTTTACTTCAATACATTGATTGTCCATATGACGAGAACTACAAAAACGTTTCGTCGCAACAGCACCTAGAGGAATTTTTTTTTTAAAATTATCTTCAGTATTATTTTCGGAAATGCTAACCTCCAAAAACAGCGATTGTTTTAATGCAAAATCTCGCATCTTGAACACCATCCGGTCCACCGCATTCGACAGGCAAAACATCGTTTCGTGCCCATGTTTCCGGGCAATGTTCATCCTCTTTGGAATCACAAACATAGCAACTTAATTGATTCGAAACTAAAACAAAGAATTTCGTTTCTTTCGTTTTTCGGAATTTTCATTCTTACCATGCACCAAAATTGTCAAAAGAAAAATGGAAGAAATTGGAATGTGCATTGTTGTGATTTATCTAGAAGTACGTTCATTTGACAATTTATCGAAGAGAGAAAAAAATATAGGAAGTTGCGTTTTGTTTTATTTCTATACAAACATGAATCAAAGGAACAAATAATAAGCAAACAAAAAAAAGAGAGAGACAAATTTCCAGTTGATTTTTAGAGAAATTGCGAGCAAAATGCATCGATTGCTTCAGCACATTGTCGAGCTTGATGACGATTGGCACCGGCATGATCTCGAAGCCAAAGTTCGAAGTATTCTTTGTTTTTTAATAATGTTAAATAAATGCCCAATAATTCATAAGCCTAGACGAAAGACACGAGTTTTATTTAACAAAATGAAAATTAAAAACGTACTTTCGTTATACCGGATCCTTCTAAATTACCGGCTAATTTTGGACCGAGACCAGGTACTTCATTGATAAGTTTATCTTTGATTGGTTCACCTGTAAAATCACGAAATTTTTGCGAAGTTGTCGATGACATGATTATTAATCTAGAAAAAAAGAGAGAGAGAGAGAGAGATAAACTTTTCTTTTATTAAACAAACAACAAATTGAACAAAAAAAAAAGGAAATTTATTCCATTAAATAAACGCTTCAGCCCATTCTGAAAAAGCTTGAGCTGCTGTTTTAGCTTGGTGACTATTGGCACCGCATTGTGTCTGTATCCAATCTTGAAATTGTTCAACATCTTTATTACATAATAAATATTTGCCGAATAAAGTATATGCCTAAACGAAGAAGTTTTTTTTTATTACAGACAAAGACTTCGTCGCTTTCGATTTTATTACTTTGTCATAACCGGCTTCAGATAATTTCGTTCCAAGAATATCACCTATGCCAGGCACATCTTGAATCGTTTTATCACCAATTGGTTCAGCCATAAATTCACGAAATTTCTTTGTCGTTGAACTCATCTTGCGAAGATCTGCTTGCTTTTGCTTGAAATGAATGAATCAATGAAGAAGAGAAAACAAAAAACGATCGTTTGTGTCAATTTCAAACAATCTTCATGATTCATATGTCACATTTATCATTGGTTGACTCATTGGCTGACCGAAACTGCCATCTATTCGACGATGAATCATTCTATCGAATAGACTGGATGTACACAATATAAGCAAGCTCGTAAATAAGCTGAACTATGCAATCAGAAACCACTATAATACTCACTCGATGAAGTCAATTAGAATTACTCATTATTTCTTTTGTGACTAATTACTTTGATAGTCAAGAGTACCGCAATATTTCAAGGATAGAAGAAAGAAACTTTTTTTTTCGGGCATATTATGTTACACATAAATCATTCTTGATTTAATCAGTCAAAAAAATGAGAGAGGAGAAAAAAAAATACACTTCTATCACTGCACCTACGATATCACTATTTACTTTTCTTCTTTATGTTATCGAATAGTGCAATTTACTTTGATTTAAGATTAGTTAGCTATTGGTAACGACTTGTTCGAATGGCGGCTACACCAAATTCGAACGTTATCGTCGAGAATGTAGCTATGCTATTTAACGCATTTTTACCAGTTGATACACGTCGAGATGTTAACCATCTATATTCAACTATTGGAGTTAAATCACATGGAACTATACATTGTATGATGAATTTTCGTAGAAAAAATTTCTATTTCTATTGTTTTTCTTTCTTTTTCTTCAAGTTGTCGACAATCGATCAAATCGAGCCGAATTTATTCGTGTTGCTCCCGACGCATCTGTATCAAACATTCGTGATTTACTCAATCAACATTGGTGTCATGAAGTAGATAGATTGATTTCTCATTTTGCAATCGCATTGCTTTCGTTTTCCTAGCGACCATCATTGGTTATATCGGTAACAGGAGGTGCAAAATCTTATAATATGAAACCGAGATTATTACGAGCATTTCGACGTGGTCTCTTGAAAGTTGCTCGAACAACCGGTAAGAAAATCAGCGAATTTAAAATGTTTTTCGAACTGAAATTCTTTCAGGCGCATGGATTATCACTGGCGGTATGAATACAGGCATTATGAAACTTGTCGGCGAAATCGTTCAGATAAATCCTGATCGTTCTCGGCCAATTCATTTAATTGTTTGTTATTTTTTGCGTAAATAAAGAAGAAAAAAACAAAGAATAAATCTTTCGTCTAGGGTATTGCTACATGGGGTTGTGTGTCTGGCTTTGGAGAACTCAATGTACATGGTAAAACTGTTCATTATTCTCAACCGCGTAGTGATAAGAAAGGCGAAGCACCGCTCGAACCTAATCATACGAAATTCATTTTCATTGATGATGGTAGTGTGAGAAAATACGGCGGGGAAATAGCCTTTCGTGCTAAACTTGAACAAACAATTTCAAGTGGATTTTTCGGTTCGAAATCGTGTGCTACGAACAGTACTGGACAGTCAATTTTACAAAACACAGCGTCTCTACGACAGGAACATTCAGGTTTATTCAAAAAACACTACACTAATTCGTTTCTTTTTGCTAACAAATGAAGTCAATTCTAGATCCAGTACCAGTTGTGCTTCTCGTCGTCGAAGGTGGTCCAAATACTGTTCGAACTGGTATTATTATCTTTACAAGGAATTGAACTATCTCGAGAATGCTGTTTGTTTAGTTCATGAAGCTGTTGTCTTGAATAACATTCCAGCTGTATTTCTCGAAGGCACTGGTCGATGTTGTGATTTATTTGCTAAAGCCGTTCGTCTTTACAACGATGCATACGAAAAATTAGAAATCACTGAAGAACAACTTGCATCGTAGATCTGCAATTGAAAAAAATGAAACCAAAGAAAAGAAAATTCTTTTTCTCTCTAGTTCCGATTCGAAACGTGTAGATTTGAAGAATAAACTTCGTGACGAACTGAATGAAGATCTAAGTGCTTTTACTGGCGATGCAAATCCGCAGAAAGCTGGCGGACGTGCAACGGATACGACCGATTATTTCGAACTCGTTTTTGAATGTGTTGATAAACGAATGAATTTTCTCAATGTTATCAGTTTAAACTCACGAAATCCAGTCGAACCAGATATTGATTTGGCTATTCTACAAGCATTATTGAATGGTACATGAGAAAAAAAACTCGTTTTAATGATAAAAATAAACGACATTCTTTTGTTTTGTTTTGTTTGAATAGCAACATCGGGTATTGATTCATGCAAATCGAATATACAACGAAAACGCGAACAACTACGTCTAGCTCTTCATTGGAATCGTGTTGATATCGCGAAAAATTATATAATGAAAGATGATCAAGATTGGGAAGTAGGAAATGATGTTTCTTATTGTTATAATTTACAAATCTGATGTTCTTTTTTTTCTTTTCATTATCATAGGGATTCGATTTGAATGATTTATTTTTAAATGCACTCGAACGTAATCAAGTACCATTCGTTAAATTATTTCTCGATCGAGATTTTTCTCTAACTGAAGTCTTCCGAAATAATGACACTCTTTTCGAACTCTACAGGCGTAGTTTAAAAGATTATGTAAATTATGAAATGAAACATTTTATCTTCTACAAATTCGATTGATTTGCGTTCTAGGTTGATCCATTGGATAAATCTATCACTGATTATATGAGATACATCTATAAAGAAATTATTCAGCCACGAATTGGAGATTTCTTCGAAGTCAATGCAGCGCTACCGGAAAATACGACATCGAATATTCACGAAAGTATCGATGAACACGATACAACGACATGCTTTTGTTGTCAACAGAAAACAGCTCAACTTACGCAATCTGCCGGTAGGAAAAAGTAGCGATCGAAATCTTTCATTTTCGCCTCAGTTGAATAATATTTAGAACATTTAACTTGTTTGTAAGCGAGAATGCCGTTGATCTATTTTCTTTTTCTTTGTTTTGCAGTGATTGTTTTATTTTTATGCATGAATTCGAGAATTGAACTCGTTTCTAAATGAAATCTTTTGTTCGAAGGTACATCTGTGAGTAAAGGTGCAATTTTGGATATGGACAAGGAATTATTTATATGGTCGGTTGTCACCAATCGACGAGATTTTGCATTATTATTTTGGTCACGTGGAAAAAATAAGATCTGTATGTTCGAAATCGAACGATCTATTTTATTGTTTGATTCGTGTTTGTTCAGGTGCTGCTCTATTTGGCATGAAAATTTACAAAGAATGTGCTCGAAAAGAAAACGATGATACGTATCTTCTTTGGGCAGAAGAACTCGAAAAATTAGCCGTAGAAATTCTTGATAAATTCTATCAAGCCAATCCACAACGATGTACGAAAGCAATCATACGGCAAATTCCAGCCTATGGAAATGTAACTTGGCTCGAATTAGCCATAGCTGCTAAAGCTAAACAATTTATAGCGCAAAAAGCTGTACAAGATGTTTTAAATAATATTTGGTTTGGTCATATTGGTCAAGATGTAGCTATTTGGAAAGTTGTCATGTCAACAGTTATGATTTGGTGCAGTGGATTTTTAACTTATGAAGAAGAACTAGTTGAAGCAAAAGATCAAGGATTATTTTTCGATGTAAAATTTTCTACAATTTCAATTCAAATTTCAAATTTCTTTCGTTTAGGATGCAATTAATCCAAAAGACGCATTACAAGGTCAATCATCACAAGATCATAGCATGCTTAGTCGGTATGAATCTGTTCTATGACGATGATTTGTTGTTGTTATTGTTATTGTTGTTGTGACAAATCGAAAATTTTCTAGACGATATCATACTGAAGTTCGAAATACGTTAATTGATGGTTCAGATGAAAACGAGATCGGAACAATAGATGACATTCCTGTCAGTTGTTGGGAAAAGTAAAAGCAATTATCTAGCTAATTTATCCGTAGATTACTAATGAATTATCTTGCTAATAAACTTCTTTGATTTCTTAATAAAATACTAAACAAATTTTTTCGTTTTTTCTATTATTTAGAACAACCGATAGCATTCGTCGATATTTTAGAAACATAGCAGCATTTATTCGAGCACCTTATGTAAAATATTTATATAATCTGGTAAGAAATTTGATTCGATACAATAAAAAAAGCACGTTTATTTTTGTTCGGCCTTTAGTATTTTCATATGATCTTTTTACTGTTGTTTTCGTATGTGATTATATGTGATTTTTTTCCACTCTATCAATTTCCGGTCGATGTATGTTCGCCATCACGAACGGAATTAGAATACAAAAGCGAAAGTGAAAATGAAAAACAAACGACAAAAGATAGTTCGCCAAATGCTACGCAAGAAATTCCATATGGATTTCGGCAACATAGTCGACCGGCTCTGACTGAATTAATATTAGTTGTTTGGGTATTTACTTTACTTTGCGAAGAAGTTCGACAGGTGAATTGAGTAGATTTTGAGAACGAAAAAAAGCAAACAAACAAACGATATCTGCTTTGTAAATAGTTACTTACAATTGAAGCTCAATCATTTAAAAATGCGATTTCAGCTTATATGAAAGACTATTGGAATCAACTCGATGTTCTGGCTATAATTCTTTTCTTCGTTGGTTTTATTCTTCGATTTCTGCCGTCGAGCCAATGTTTTTGTGCGGCACGTTTGATTTTTTCAATTGATTTAACCATATGGTTCATACGTTCAATGGCAATTTTTGCTGCTATCAAACGTCTCGGACCGAAACTTGTTATGATCGGTGAAATGGTAGATTTTAGTTCTCTTACGAAAATAAATAAACAAACGAACTCATGTTTTTTTTAAGGTTCATGATCTGAAATTTTTCATGTTAATGTTAACAGTATTTATTTTGGCATTCGGCGCGTCGACATACAGTCTTGTCTATGGTGTTCAAGAATTTACTTGGCATCTTCCACGTCGTATTATTAATCTAGCTTACTGGCAAATGTTCGGCGAATTAAGTGCTTTGGAAATATTCGAACGTAAGAAAAAAAAACAAACGAAAATATCATTTCAAATTCAATTTCAGATGATTATAAACCGAATGGTTATGTGACATTTATTTTACTCATTGCTTACATGACAGTTACTAGTATACTCTTAGTTAATCTCTTAATTGCCATGTTTAGGTACGAGCTTTTAACTTAGAGATTTGATTAATCAAGAAAATAATCGTTTTGTTTTTTTAAAGTAACACATTCGATCGTTTGCAAACAGATACCGATCGTATTTGGAAATTTCAACGATATCAATTAGTTTGTGAATATCTTTCTCGTCCATCGTTACCACCGCCATTAATTCTTTTTTCTCATGTATATCGATTTATATTATATTTACTATCGAAATGTTTTACATGTGAAGGTATTCAACATGCTTATCGACGACATTCAAGTCGAACAAAATACAGTAAGAAGAAGAAAAAAAAAAACGTTGAACATTTTGTTGGAGAAAAAACAATTTTCTCTTTAGAAATAAATCTCGATGAGAAAAAAGCGATACTTATTGAAATATCTGAAGATGCATTTGGCGATGAAGTTTATTATAATTATTTAAAATTAAATCGAAAGTTAATCGATGAAACTGATCTAGACGAAGAACGAGTGTAGGAGGCATTTGAAAATTAATCTGACCATTTAATCGTTCATATTTCTAGACAAACACCTCAAGAAAATATGCTGAATCGTGTTCGAACAGTTGAAGCTCGTCTACAAGCAATGAGCAATCAAGTAAAATCAACCATTAAAATCTCATAAAATAACATTCGAATTTGTGTTTTAGCAAGCACATATGTTCGATTATCTTGAATGTTTAATGGACGGTTTGAAAGCCATAGGTGGCGATCGTGTTCGAGTACCGGAACGACGTCGTTTCGATCCAGAAGAATCATGTAAGTTCGAAATGTTTGACTCGAAAACGAGAACTCAATTCTAATAAAAATCAACATACCACACGGATATTAATCCAACACAAATCTCAAAATACAAACGATGTTTTTTTCTTTTTTTTCTATCTGTATTAAATTAGTTGATGAATCAACTCCAGATCATCTCAAAGCGAAACGAGCATTTCGACGAGAATCATTAGTTGATGATTATCGTAATCGTTCGAATTCGTTTCCTGATGAAACACAATCACCAAGAATTATTCTTTTTCCTCGTAGAAATGTAATTCTTCTAGTAACATAAACTATCGACAAATATATGCTTTGATCTAATTATATAATGACACATTTTAATATAGACTTCTATAAAATAGACGATTATCAATGCTTTTCCACTAACTTCTAGTTCTAGTTCTGAATCAAATCAAATTCTATGTCTTCTTTATTTATTCTAGTGAATCAAATGCAGGTAGATGAGGATCTTTTGCTGAATACTTACCGGCATCCAGGCTTCTATTCAATATAAAAATTAATCTTAGTTACCTGATTGATTAATACGGCGACTAACACTTCTTGTTTTCTTACTAATGATATTAATTAATCAAAACTCAAACAATAATCTCCAACAAATAATATTCAAGAAATGTCTTCTTATTTTTTGTTTCTTTTTAATCCTAGACACAATTCTCAAATCGATCTACAACGTCCACTGATGTCTGAACTTGTTTTCTTTCTGTTCTTTTTTTTGCGTTTCAAAATATTGTAGCCTATGGGTGTGCTTTTTTTCCTTGTTTTTCTTATATAATCGTCATTAAACTATCGAAATTTTTCATTTGCATGTTTTTAAGATGTCTGAAAATAGTAAAATATCACCGCAATCAATTGATACAACCACTAATCCAACATCAGATACAGTAACAACAACAACGTCAGGTCCATTTACAATCAAACGTTGGAATCTTGTTGGTAGGATTTTTGTTTTGAAAATAATTTCAACAACAAAAACAAATCGAATTATGTTTTAGGAATATGGAGTTGGGATGTTGCACATGATGTTTGTGCCATTTGTCGAACAGCTCTATCAGAATCTTGTTTACGTTGTCAAGCAGCTAGTAATCTTCAAGAATGTGTTATTGTCTGGGGCACATGCAATCATTCGTTTCATAATTGTTGTATGAGTCAATGGATTAAACAACGTGCTCAATGTCCACTTTGTCAAACCGATTGGGTTATTAATCGAATTGGACAATGAATGATGATCATAATAGTTCGATTTCGACTTCTTCTTATTTTTTTTCCTGGATGTATTTATATAAATATATGTAGGCTATTTTATGGAATGAAAATGAAAAGATTGAATTTTATTTTATTTTTTTGAAACTAAAAATATGTATCGAGAACATCAACAACTGTATAATCATTGTTGATTAAAAGAATTTTTCTCCATTTATCAAATGTTAAACATGGATGTGAAATATGAAATGCAATCATATCACCAATATTAAGATTATGATCGGATGGACATGAAAGAAATGCATGTTGATCCATCATATTTGTGACTTCGTATTTCGTTCGATCGATTTCAAGAGGTTTCGACCATCCAGGTCGATAATAAAGATACGGTATAGGAAAACCAGAATCAAATGCAGCATCACGTTTGCCGAGCGCAATTATTGCTCGTGTTGTTTCAGGTATCGATTGAACATACGCCCAAATAAGTAGAGCAGGTCGAAGACCACTCTCAGTGCTGATCTCTTGAGCAATGGCATTCTGTTGAAGAATACGTGTTTGTGCACGATGATAACTACCCATGTCATGTGATAGATAGCATCCAGGTCGAAGAATAATATCAACTTGTGAATTGATTTTAGAGAATTCTTCAGCAACAACGTCATACCAAGCTGAACCAGCCCCTGATAAGATCGGTAATGCACGAGAGACTTGTTTTGTTTCAATTAAACGTAGTACACAAGCGACAGCTCGTTGCAGCATCTCTCGAATGGCTTGCTCATCATTTAAAACACCTTCGAATAGTTCAACACCGACAAGTTCTAAGGAATTTGTATATTTTGAAAGTGCATTCAATAGACTTTTCTCTTCATCCTCATTTCTTATTCCTGTTCGACCATTTTTCACTCCGATTTCTAGTAAAACTTGTAATTTTCGTTGATTTGTATTCGAATTAAAAAATTCTCCTAATTGTTCAACATTTTTTGTTGAATCAATTAAACAATAAAAATCAAAATCTGGATCATCGGCCAACAGCTGTCGAATAACTGTCATATTCGTTTTACCAATCAATTGATTTGCCATCAATACACGACGTATACCGGCTGCATACGCGACTTGTACTTGTTGTGCAGTTGCCAATGTTATTCCCCAGGCGCCATGTTCGATTTGTTGATGAAATAATTTTGGTATCATGGTCGTTTTTCCATGTGGTACTAATTTAACTCGATATTTTTCAATGAATTTTTGCATCCAACAAAGATTATGTTCGAGATTTTCAGCTGAAAGTGTTGCAACTGGAAAAGTAACATCTTCTCGTAATAAATTCCATTCAGTAGAATTGTCACCGAGACCTAAACCTTTATGAAAACTTGACATAGTTGATATGAATATTCGAACGAAGACAAAAAAGGGCAACGTTTATTCAAAATTTTATCTATGAAGAGATAACATAAAGGCCCTATTAATTAATTTTTTTTTCTGTCTCAAGATAGAACGTGATAAGACTGTTCAAATATCATCTGTGAACATCGTAAATATTGATATAAAATCGTGATCGAAGGATATTAGATCTTTTCTTTCAATGTCATTTCGTTATAAAAAAAAAGCCCGGAGAGGCATTTTTTCGTTCTTCATTTTTTTTATCTTTCGCTCTCTTTCTCTCTCTCTCTCTCTCTCTCCTTCACTTTTTCACCTATACGTAAGGATAAAGGTCGTATTTGGAAAGATAAGAATACGCATTTGATCATTGTGCAAAACATCATCACCAAGGTAGTGACGAAATAAAGGAAGTAATTATGTTAAAAATACAGCGAATTCTCTTAAATTTACGTCCGATTCAACAATTTTCTCGATCTGAATCGACAAATGCTTATTCATCGAAATGGATTTCACCTAAATTACAACAAGAACTCGAACAATTTTCATCATCACACTCTCAAACAATTCCGATCTGTTTAATTGGTGATCAACATTTACGTCGAAGCAACGAATTCGTTCTCAATCTTCGCGATGATTTCGTTCAAGCAAGTAAACTTCGACTTCATCAAGCTCTTGCTGAATTTCGTCGTCGACATGGTTTCGGTCGTGGCATAAGTGCTTGTCAGATCGGTATCAATTTACGTATGATTGCATTGAATCTCGGTTTTGGACCATTGACATTATTCAATCCGAAAATTGTCTGGTCATCATCCGATAAAATTACTATGTGGGATGATTGCATGAGTATTCCACAATTTCTTGTCAAAAAACAACGTGCAAAATCAATCTCAATTGTTTATACGGATGACAATGGTCAAGAACAACAATGGAATGAACTCGATGTATCTGTTAGTGAATTATTACAACATGAAATCGATCATTTGAATGGCATACTTATGATTGACGAACCGTTTGTGGATAAAAACAATTCGAATGCTCAAGAAAGTATCATTAGTATGAACGAGTATGAAAGAAAAAAGGATTATTTTAATCAACAAGTTGATTATACAATTGTACCTACTGTTTAATACACAAAAAAAACTCTACAATATTCACTTTTTCTTCTGTTTTTTCTTTTTTTTCTTCCTTCGAAATAAACATGAATGATTTAACCGTATCATTTTGTCAATGCACGCCCTCTATTCAAGAGACATTTCGATCCTGTTTTTTTATTCGATAGATCATCGGCACAATACAGAAACGTAGATGAAGAAAAAAAAATTGAATTTTTATAATTTCTCTTTGTTTTGTCTGTAATAGTTTTTCAAGAAAATTTTGCAAGACTATTTTTCATTGAGATAAAAATTATAATCGTTCAGGTTGACTGATGCCAGAAGTGGTAAAGACAACGCAGATTAGCATTTCTATTATCGATTTTTAAAATATTTGCTTTCTTCTAGTCAGCAAAATGTTTGTGTCGTCAAGACAATGGTAAATTGATTTTTATTTTGCTTCAAAGAAAAAAAAACAAAAGAAATATTTATTTTAAGCTCATGAAGATGGTATTTGGGCAGGTGCTTGGACGAAAAGTTTGAGAGATGGTTCGGAATATATTATTAGCGGATCGATTGATGATAAAGTTAAAATATGGTCATGGTACAAAGAAAAACTTGAATTAAAATATACATGTACAGGCCATCGACTTGGCGTTGTTTCCGTTGATGTTAATCCGCAAGGAACTAGTAAATAAAGAATCGAACTGAAAAGTTGAATTAGATTTTTTCGTTTTTCTTTTAAAATCTAGTTGCAGCAACGTGTGCACTTGATGCACAAATTAAATTATGGGATATTGAAAGTGGAAAATTAATTCGTGATATTGATGCAACTCCTGGTAAATGAAAGAGAAAAGATGAAGATTGAATAGATTCGAACGAGAATTTTATATTTCAATTCTAGTCAATGCTTGGAGTTTAGCATTTTCACCTGATGGGCAATATTTAGCAACGGGTAGTTTCGGTGGTAAAGTCGATTTGTACAATGCTGAAACAGGACAAAAAGAAAAAACTTTGGATACACAAACAAAATTTGTTTTAAGTGCTATCTATGTAAGATAATAGATAATGTTGTTTGAAAATCATCTTTTCCCTAAGAGTCCCGATGGCAAATTACTTGCATGTGGTTCACAAAATGGTTTCGTTAATATCTTTGATGTTGCAACAGGAAAATTATTGCACACGGTCGAAGGTTTGAATGAGAAATAGATAATTATGTTTATTTTTCTTTTACGATTAAATCTAGGTCATGCTATGCCTATTCGTGCATTATGTTTTTCACCAGATTCTCAAGTCTTAGCTTCAGCTTCGGATGATTGTCATATTCGACTTCATGATTTGTATATTCTCGTGATTTCATATTCATTTTGTTTTCTTCATATTTATTCTATTTCGTAGACATACAGGTCAACCAACAACTGTTAGTACATTGTCTGGCCATAGTTCATGGGTACTTAGTGTAGCATTTAGCTCGGATAATCAACATTTAATATCATCGTATGTGATCGATTCTGTTTTTAGAAAACAAATGTTTAGATTTTTTTTTTTGATTAGTTCATCGGATAAATCAGTAAAAATCTGGGATACAAAAGCTAAACGATGTGTTTATACATCAGCTGAACATTCCGATCAAGTTTGGTGTGTTCGATTCAATTATTCGGGCTCACAATTTGTGTCCATGTCACAAGATAAAAGTATTATCGTTCATTCATTCAATCATTAATTAAGATTATTCTTCTGAAGAACATTTTGTTTTCTTTTTGTTTGTATACGTCTATCCTATAAATGATCTTGGATCGAATAAAGAATGAAACCAAGAAGCTCTTTTATATCGACACATTCAGATTTATTATTACTCGGAAAAAAAAAGTTCTGAGCTGTTTTTAACATTCAATTTCAACTAATTGATGTTTAACAATCTCAGAATTTTGTGAATCATCGATGCTTGTATTTGTTTCTTCTGAATTAGCGTCTCGTTCATTGATTGTTGCTAGTTCATATGCACGAGATTTTCTCTTATTTGCTCGAGTTGTTACATTATAATAGTTGATAAAATGTCCAATACTTTGTCGAAGATTCATACTACGTGTTTGTGGACGTCGTTTTTTGCATTGTTCTTTTAATTTCAATATCATATGACGATTTTTAATAATGCAAGCTAGACAAAGTAATAACCCAAGTAGAATACCGATAATACCACTGACAGGAAATATCTTTTTAGTTGCTGGTGCATCTTGATTCGTAGGCAACGGTGTCACCCATAGCCATGAATCTGAAATTAGAGATGTATTCACCGGATTTATCGATGATCTCGATGTGAAATTAAGTGTACGAAGTAGTGGACTCTATGAATAAGATAAAAATATTGATTTATATATTATTTGAAAAAAAATCGAATACTGTTCGACTACGAGTGGTTGTTGATGGAGTTGTCAATAGAGTTGAGACTGTTGTTGATTCGGTTGTTGTGATTTCTGATGGAATACTGAATAGCCAAAAATTAGGATCTGTTATACCCATTGAATTTCGCAAACAAGTTGATATCGGAAGAAATACACCGGGATCAAATGAAATATAGAAACTCTGACCAGGAATAAATACAATATTAGTTGTAATTACTAAACGATCTGATTGATAATCGGCACTGGCTGTTGATGTGACAACATCGATGATTAAAATATCTTGTTGTGTTGAAAGATATTTAAATCGAATCGATGCCGATGTGCTTGGTCGAGAAAAGGTCGTACCATTCGGATAGATCAATGTCCATGTCGATTGAGATTTCGATACAGAACCCATTGGATATCGAGTTGCATTTGAAAGATAGAGTGTATTCATACTTGTTATACCTTGTTGAACTGTAAAACGAAGACATGTTGTATCACCTTGATTACCAATAGAATCAACACCAGCAAAACAAAAGAGATTTTGACCGATTTGTTCAACACGTGCAGTATAATTAACCATGAAAACATTTACATTCGAATCATATGGATCCAAAACAATCGGTGATTTAGTAAATCCAATTGGATAAACGGCAATAATATTATCTAATGTTGCATTAGGACATTGTACTCGAATAAGAATACGTACTATTAATACTTGTCCAGGTTCAACATAAATACATTCATCGGGTCGAGCATCGCCAAGATAGACTGGTGCAGTTGTACAAGTATCATTTGATTCCCAGATTTTAAATAGAAATTGTATGGGTACACGTGATAATGCGATTGTACTCGTTGTTGTTTCATAATCGACAACCGTTAATGCTATGGCATAGTAACCAATTTTCGGAGGTGTAAATTTGAGCATACATGTAGTGGAATTGAGAACAGTTGTTGCTGGTACGGCCATACAAACACCTCCACATTCATACCTAAATTGTGACCAAAAACATTGATATGAATCGAAATCATTATCAGCAACATTGATTCGTATATCGTATGTTTGATTTCGTCGTAAACGAATAATAGGTAACATGGTGACAATAGGTGCTTGATTGAATTGACCATCAGTTCGTCGAAAAGTATTGATCTGTACGGCAGCAGACCAATTTCCACCTCCCTGTGCAAGTACAAACCAAGCTGCACCTTGAAAAGCAGCAGTTAATGTCCAATTTAACGGTAGAGTAATTCGAACACGACCTTCACTACTCGTATAATTCTCTGGTATATTGTAAGCAGCACATGGCATGCCAACTGATGTTAAATATGTAGTGTTCGATGGACAAGATAGAATACAATTCAAATTACCACTGCCCATCTTTCGAATACCTTGGGCAATATCAGTATCATTACAGATTGCTACATAATAGTGCCATGTATGTCGCTGCAATAGTTCGACAACAGCAGATGTCGATGTTGAATTAACTATTTTCCATGATATCATTGAACCTCGATAGTGATTTCCAAATAATGGATTTGCAACGAAGAGTACAAATACAAAGTTGATGGAGCCTTTCATTTCATTAAAAAGCAACGACAAATGAATGAACTTGAAAATCGTGTTTTTGTTTGTTCTCATTTGAATACTTCTATGGATTTTCATTAACTCATACTCAAAATATGAAAACATTCATGTGTACATAGTGTGATTAGGTTTTTGAAGAAAATAAAAGATCAATATTTCAACAGGTACATTTATTCAGTAGAAAACATTCGCAATGCATATAGCGACATCGTCACATATAGCAATAAATCGAAAAGATACGGCCATCAAATTAATTATTTTAATGTAGAATAAAAAATGCATAAATAGATTTATGATTATTAGTGGTATGTTTTGAATTTTTTAGTATAATTTATCTTCTTGCTGCTGGTCAGAAATAACCAATGAGATCGATCAATGAATCATTGCTCTACTAGTTTTCTGTGGAAAAAAAGTATTTAGTTGCTTATTCTCTGTATTTTCGTGGTTAGAGGCAAAATATGCCAAAAATAACCGAACTTCGTGGTCTATTCAAACCATTTACGAAACCATTACATCGTCAATGGAAATGTAAATAAATAAAATACATGAGTTTTTTTTTCTCAATTAGATAAATTCTTTTCATAAATTCGTAGATGCTTGGCAAGAAAAAGGCAAATTTAATGAACCTAAATTAACAATACCTAAAGCATTCGAAGGTAAACAATTAAATATAATCGATCCATTACATGAACCCGATCCGAATGCTTTACCTGATGAATCAACACCTTGGATTAGTCCAACTCGACATCCAATGTTCGAATATTTAGTTCCACCACCTCCACGCGAACAACATCCTCAATTTCATCATGACAAACCTGTTTTTCTATTTGATTCAAAAACAAAATTACATGCAGGTCAAATATTTGTCAATTGACATTTCATTTTCATGTTTGTTTGTTTTTTTTTCTAAATCGAATTAGGCGTTGATCAAGCTTGTTTATTAACGAAAACGATTCCATTCTATGAATTACCTGAATCGATCAAACAAAATCTTGGTCAAGTAACAGTTCCTAAACAAGATGATCTAATTGAATCGTATATTCGTCAATCGATTGCTTATGATGCAACGAAAGAACATCTACCGAGAAAAACAACGCCATTGAAACAACGTCGCGCATTTCGTGTCGAATATTCGATACCGCGTTCACGACAAATGGCGATTCTATTAGAAAATATTCTCAATCTTTGTGAATCATTAGGTGGACGTTATCCAGAATTATTCAAAAGACATTTATATCGTAATACACCATTCTATACAACATTCGAACGTTTTGGTGAACCGATACATATTCGAAAGAAAAATGAATATGTTCTAACAAGTGCTCAACCATTATCACCGATCGTTAAACGTTTAGATAAATTAGAACTTAGTTCAGGTGAAACAACGAATGAACAACTGTCAACTCATGATCCTAACGGACATTATTTAATGAAAAGCAATGAATATAAATTTTTGGATATGTATCCAGTTTATCCAACAATTGATCTTGAAGTTGAACAACTCTATCAAGATGGCGATGAACAGGGATGGAGAAAACGAAAAACAAACGAATGTAATTATATATCTATTTTTACATAGTTCTTTTTTCTTCTCTTTGACTTAAAAGATGAGTCACGAAAGTTACCTGTAGTTTTTCATACCTTGACACTTTTCTTATTTAGTTTTAACGTTAATGAGAAAAAAAATCATTAGTTATCACATGTGACTTACACTACGAAAGTTTGATTTTTTTCTTCGATCTATTTAGATGTTCATACAACATTCTATGTTTCGAATGATGAACTTATTCATGAATCAACAACTGACGAACGTCTCGCTCGTATGATTATGTTTTCATTTGGTTCTGCACTTGTTCAAGCTCGTCAATTGTATCCAAATGGTTATCTAACAAAACCCGTTACTGTTCAATCGATATTTCTTCTCGATGAAATCTTTCATTTCATTGTTTTTCAATTGAATACATTGAATTATCATGATATCAATGAAAAGAAATCGAATTTCGTTTGGATTGATAAAGATAATTATTTGTATGAAAATCGTCCATCAATGGTCATGCCCAATCCTCGTTATGGAACCGAAAGAAATTTACAACGATATGTTCTTGAAAAACTCAGATATAATCCAAATGTTTTTGAAAAATTTTTAGCCTTATATTTACAAGGTGTAAAATAAAAAGAAAAAGAAAACTAAACCTAGGAAAAAACATACACAGCCCAAAAAATCTATATGCACAATCTTCGTTTTTTTTTCTTATCATTTATTTATCTATTTCATTTCAGATTTTCATTTACGTCTTTTTTTTTCTTCTCCTTTTCGTTTGACCTTCTGATGTAGTAAACATTTCGATAGAATAGAACATGAAAACTGGAACTCTCATAGCTATTTCACTTGGAGCTGGTATACCAGCCGTGCTGATATTAATTGGTCTCATTGGCCTATTGATCAAATTTTGTATGAAACGTTGTCAAACTCGAGCTTGGGAAAATATTAATTCATTACCGAAGAATTTCGATTCGTCAGAACATGGTACAAATCGTCGTCTATCAAGATCGTTGTCATCGGAAACTGAACCTCTTGTTTCACCAACAGGAGTACCAGCAACAACAACGAATAATAATGATTTAGAAGGATCCAGCGGTCATATATCAGTACCCATCGACGAGAATGATATACCGCCAAGTCAACGAGCGGCTACAAATCAGCCCGAACATACACTTGTACAAATTCAACGTGATCGATTGAATAAATTGAAACAAGAAGAATTAAATACACGACCAACAATAATCGTTAATACGGGAGAAAATGAAATTCAACAAGCTCTTGATCGTGCACAAAAAGAATTCGAAGAATCGGTATGATTGATATTCTCATTTCTGTATTCACGTGAATATTGATTGTACGTGTTGCCGTTTTTCTTCTTCGATTGATTGTATATTTTATCTAACTGAGATAGAACCAAAACTATTAACCAGCATTTATGTTGCTTTTTTTATAGGTAGTTAATGCTTCCGCAAAATTAAAACGTCGCCAAGAAAACTAATATCAAAACTAATGCTCAAACTAAATCATAACAAAAAAACAATTTTTTTTAAACTTTTTGTTTCTAATGCGAATGATTATCCGTTTGTTATTTCAACATATAGGCTTCCAGTCGATGTGTTTTCGTTGCTCACATGTAGCTTATCGACAGAACCTGTCTTACCACATATTTTTCTTTATACAAAACAAAATTACGAGTGATACCATGTGTGTTTATTTCATTTTTTTTTCTTCCATGTTTTTCTTTTGTGTTTGTTTAAAATCATTTTAATATAGAATAATATATCGATTATCTATTTTGAACAGCAAAAACGAAAGAAAAAAGTCGATTAAATATGACATTGAATCTGGTATTTCATGACTGTATTTGATCAAACTATCAATTATTATGGTAGATAAGTGAAGTGGCGATTATCAATAAAGAATACTCGAACGTTTTTTTTTATCGTTTATAATCTTGAGAAAGAAAAAAAAAAGGCACGACAATGAAAAGAAAAAAGTAACTGTCTATGATCAATGAATTTAATCGTCTGTATATGTGCGTGTGTATAAGTGTTCATGAGACATTTTCGAATTGAATTTTAACAGCTGTTTATCACGTTTTGTATAGATAGTCATCTTTTGTCGTTTTTGTTATTTCAACGTGCTCATATCGATTCGTCGAACTCTACTGACACGTCGAGATAGAACGATCAATGATCATCTCACAAACGATTATTTCTTAGTTTCAAATCATTTTTCATGATAAGTATGTTTTTTACGATTCGATACATATGCAAAACTTGTGCAAATAAACGTGAAATCTGCACTTTTATACCTTCCTCCTTCTTCTTGTTCTTGTTCTTGTTCTTCTAATACATTCCGATATAACTGACGTTAGAGTTAAAATTGAGTTGTACTGTTTTATTACATATCGTTTTCGTTTTTATTCTTCTTTTGCACAATTTCATAATTGTCCTTCTTCTCGATACAGGTAAAAAGAGCCTTTTCTCATGCATCTTTCTTTCTATTCCAATAGCGTAGGGGCATTGTAATTAAACTGATCAAGGTCGATATATATCGAATAATAGAAAATATACCATCACGTACAGCTGCATGCCAGCCCGTAGCATGAATCATTTGCGTACTATTGAGTGACATTTTAACTGCTGCATAGCCGCGTTTGAACATCTTCTGTTCGTATTGTGAAAGTGTTTGTAAGGAAAGATTCTGAAAAACATTGGCAAGATCTTCGGCATCGGCAAATGCTGTATTGGCACCTTTGCCTGCATGTGTTGTCATCGGATGTGCAGCATCACCAAGTAGTGTAACTCGAAGATGATTAGAAAATGGATTCGTTTTTAAACATTGCGCTGTATAAAGATGATAAGGACCGAGATATGTCGATGAACTCCGTTCGATAAGACGAACAACTTCATCGTCTCGAAAAAACCGACGAGCTTTATCAATTAATTGATTTTTCGATAGATTTTCTTCTTCATGTGGACCTTCTTCTTTCCATGATAATGCCCACATATAAATATTTCGAAAAGGTAAAATGAGTAACGTATGACCTTGTAGACCTAATATTCGTACGAGACTATTTCGAGTTAAATTTTGAATTTTTTTCAAATCACCAGCTTGTTCTGTCGTACTACCGATATTAACTACTTGCAGATCAGTTCGTTGAAAATTTGGTAACAATTGTGAACGAACTACAGATTTAGCTCCATCACAACCAATTAAAATTGTTCCACGAATTGACGTTCCATCTTCAAAATATGCTTCAACACCGTCATCAAGCACTTTATACGAAACAAATCGTTTATTCCATTGAACATTAAGATTTGTTAATAAGGCACGTCGAAGTTCGTTACGATAGATCAATTTACATTCACCGGCATTAATATCAAAGCATTTTTGTAAATATCGATTAACGATTCGAAAAGACGACAAAACAACATATGAATTCGATTGATCGGATAGAAGATCATTGAGAACACGAATTTTATGTAAAACATTCAATCCTGTCGGATCAATACCAATACAATAGCCTTGTTCACGTGAATATTCATTTTCGTCACGTTCAAATATTAATACTTTAATTGATGATGAGTTTTGTGATAATAATTGCGCTAACGCTAGACCTCCTAGGCCACCACCAATGATGAGCACAACAGTTACCGAATCGGTAGACATAGGGTAATCGTTTTTTTTTCTCTCTTTTTGTTCTACGTATGCATACGATTTATACCCCTGGAGAATAGTTGTTATTGCTGATGCAATATCTAGAAGAAAAATGATGTCATCAATCGACGAATAATATAATTGTTCGAGTTGAGTAAACAACAAAAAAAAATTCTTGATTATTAATTATACTCTCGAAAAAAGAAACTATTGATTGGTTATAGATTCGAGTTTATACACGCGTAAAGTAACGTACAATAGAAGAAATAAATAAATCATTGATACGGTAGAATGACAGTACACAGAGATGTCACTGATTTAGAAGCAGTAGAAATGTGTAGCAAAGATAATATGATAGCAGTTCGTTTTTTATTTCTTTATTTCATGTATACTCGTAAGCGCCATGTGTTCGCGACCTTGTATCATTCACGTAAAGTAAAATGAAGAACATATACGTGGCTTTTTTTTGACTAGATTGATGTTGCAATGTTTGTTTTTTCTTCCGGTATTTGTTCACTATCTTTAATCTGTTAGACATTCGATTGTACTCTCCCTTTGCATACAATATTGTTGATCAGTTTTAGTCATGTCATCATATATTTGAAAAGTTTGAATACGAATGAATACAAAAGAAAGAAAAGAAAAACGAGAAATTGAACAGAGGTGAAAGAAAGAAGAAAAAAGTTCATATGTTCTCTTATGTCTTTATACTTCCTATGCAACTAAATTATATTTTCTGTGGTCCATCGATCGGGCAGACATAGAACGTCTACGTATGAGTGTATGCTTGTGCCATATAGTTTCGATCATCGTACATATTACGCATACTGTAAAGAGAAAGAGAAAATGAAAAAAAAACGAGACGGAGAAAGAAAGAAAGAACGAAAGAAAAAAAAAGAGTTGTTCTTCATGCATAGTCAAGTCACCATTAACATCATTTGTTGAAAGAAGGAAAGAGAAGAATTTATTCAGGTAAAATTGTCACATACATGTCTTTCTGTGGCTTTGCAATGGTTCCTTTTTTTTTCTTTCAAAAAAAAAGAAAGAAAAATGAGGAGGAAAAAAAGGTTTGAATAATCAAAGATTACGTAGTTTAGCACATGCAAACAGCCTTCAAAAAAAGCAGAAAGTGTATTTTAGACCGAGAGCAGTGACAGCGATGCAAAAAATGGATAAGTTGTTGTCCTCCTATCATTATTCTTGTCCCATGACAAAGAGAAAAAACTTTCATTCCACACATTTTTGTGTCGCTATTAATATCGATCATAAAATGAAGAATATGGTTGGTCTTTTTTTTCCTACGTACGTACGTACGTACGTTCGTTTGTTTTCATCATGTCAACATGCGTGAGTGAAATAAAACTCAAAGTAAGGTTATTGGAACTGTTTACACTCAACTTATTAATAGAAAATGTACGAGAAAAATAAACATCTTCCCAATTTTTTCCCTCAAATAAAGATTATATAATCGGAAAAAGTCATTTTATATTCTCGAAGTGCAAACTATTAGTTTTACATTTGAACATTATCGATTCTTCTTTTAGATGAATTTAAATCTGCTGATCTATGTTAATTTATTTTTAATATTTGTTTCAATTGTTTCAACACAACAATTACAATGGATTTTACTTAGTGATGGGTCAAGTATGGATACACCTGAAGCACGACGTGATGCTGCACTTGGTTTTGATTTAACATTTCTTATTCTCTTCGGTGGTCGAACACAAAAGGGAACACCTCTACAAGATTGTTATTCATTTAATCTTCAAACAGGTTCATTTCTTAGAAACACACGAAATCTATTTGACATAACTTTCATTTAGGACAATGGGACACACTCAGTTTTCCAGCACCTCCATCAGCACGATACGGCATGGCTTCGGCTAGTTCGATCAATGGTGGTTTGTATTTATTCGGTGGTTTTGGTGTGCAAGGTTCATCAGAAAATTATAATCCTTATGTATCTCTTGGTGCTGGTAGTCAACAAGATATCAATTATAATTATGCGACACCACCGAATTTCATACAAAATCCAACATTAATGAACAATCCAAATTATATTAATAATCCAAATTATAATCCATTAAGTGGAACAGGTTATGATGTTATACGAAATCAGAGATTTGCGGATAATGATGATCGTGCAGATGAAGGTTATTATCCATTGCAAGATGCCTGGTTTCTTAGTTATATGTATGCATAGATCATGTTAAAGATTTGTAAACGTTGTTTCGATAATTTAGAACGAAAACTTGGCAACAAACACAAACATCAGAAGTTGCTCGAGGTTTTGGCTCAGCAGCTGCTTCACCGTTTACATCAGGTGTACCAAGAGTTGTATATAGTATGGGTAAATCAGGAGATTGGCTCTATTCAACTGTTGAATCAATTGGTGAAGGAACATCAGGTCTTAGTCAAACAGGCACTATTCAATCTTCAATAAGTAAAATTTGTCTTTCTAATTCTATATTTCTTGAACTACGAATTGAAAATGTTTAGTTATGTATAATCTACCATCATACAATCCATCGTATCCGCATGCTCGTTATGGACATTCGACTGCTTTATTAACAGATAATCATTTGCTACTTTACGGTGGATGTCTAAGGTGAGAAAGATTTGAATTTGAATTGTAAATTGAACGATGTTCGTTGTTTTTAGCGGTTACGGCAAAGGTGGACCGTGTCCATCGCAGGATACTTGGTTGTTGACAATCGATAAAGGCGATTGGGAACGATTACGTGAATGTCCAACAACAAAAACAGGTGCTACTATGGTTACAATTCCATCATATAGTGTTTGTTCTTCAATGGGACAAAATGCTGCTGAAGCAACAGCAAATATGGGTGCTGGTGCTGAACCACCTATTGCTGTCCTATGGGGCGGTCGAGAATTTAATCCATCATCAATTCGAGTAAAATAGGATTTCAATAAGAAATTAATTTGTTGCTTTTCATGTTATTTCAATAGACTTATCCAAGTCCACGTGACGAAGTAGCTGTATTTAGTTTGAATTCAAAAGAATGGCATTTAAAACGATCTGCTCCATCACCAACTGTAAGTTGATAGAACATTAAACATGTTTGCGTACACATACGATTGAAATAGGATGGTAGTTATCCAATGCAAAGAGAAGGAGCTGCGTACGTTGCTGGATGTTTTCAAGGTGCACCTGGCATGTTTGTTTTTGGCGGACGAGCAACAGCGTAAATACTATCTTAAACTTTTAGTTTATCGATTAAAATTCGAATATTTTCTAGTGATCGTCGTTTACTTTCCGATCTTTGGTTTCTTCAAGTTGCACCACAAGATGTTTTAAGTTCGCCTAATACACGTGGATGTATTTGGCCATTTTCATACTATCATCTTCACGGCATATTTCAATTTTTTACCTATGGTATTATTTTTCCGATTGGATATCTTGTTGGTCGACATGCCAAACATCTTTCCGTTCAAAGACCATTACACATGTCATTACAAGTAAATCGAATTGCTTCAAAAATTTGCATCGATATTGTTCGTTTTTTTCTTTGTCAGATATTTGGTGTTGCCTTAGCTATATGCGGTTTTTCATTCGGTGTACATTCGGTTCGTGCACCAGCATGGTTACATTTTAAACATGCACATGCTATTATTGGAATTATAACATTTATTCTAACGATATTTCAATTCATTGTCGGACTGTAATTATCTGTTTCATTTTTCTTTTAAATTTATTTAATCTGACATTCTTTTTTTTTTTAAATTTTGTTTCCAGATCTGGTGCTTTATGTCTCAAAAAACGTACAGTTACAGATAAAGATGCAGATGGAAAACAAAGTCTCAGCGAAGAATTATCATATTCCGAAGGTTGGGCAGGTGATGGTGCTTGGCGTATCATTCATGGCATTTTAGGTGCATTTATCGTTGCACTTGGCTTAATCAATATATCATTAGGTGTTTTTCTGGCTGTTCTACCATTAGCTGTCTGGATTATTTGGTATGTTTGGTTCAGTATTCTTGTTATTGGCATCATACTATCGGAAATTATCGTATTTGTTCGTGGTGGTGGTTTTCATCGAGGACGTTCAACTAAATTTCCAGGTAAGCTAAAGAATTATTTGTTTATTTTTTCATCATTCTCACAAAAAAAATTATAATAATTCAGAACGAATGATCGAATATACGATCTATGATACTAGTGAGTTATTGTCTTTTAGAAGTATCTATTGTCTTTAGATATAAATAGTTTTCGTACATATTTATTTGTTGTTTTTTTCTCTCTCTCTAAAACGATTATGATTTTTTTTATCGAAAAGGATAAATTTGAGAATATAGATTTGATGTAGTTATTGTTTATTATTTTCATTGTTGTATACTATGTAGAAGAACGTGAGGATCCGAAAGGTACATCACAATCATCATTGAAATATTCCGAAGAACCATTTAATCCACCATCGACATCAATACCAATTAAACGTCGTAATCCCAATCAATTACCACCACTTGAACAAACAAATCGTGGTTATCGGCCGATGGGTGTTGATAATGGAAGTATTAGCGATGATCAACATCCGTTGATAAAAGATCGAAATCCAATAAGACAAGCTCGATTTGATGATGTTAATGCAGCAGCTAGTCTTCCACAGTACTCTCGATCTGATGCCAAAAAATATCCACTTTCGATTAATAAACGAACATATGAAAATACCGATAATACGGATGCGAGATTTTATACTGGTCATTCACCAGAACATGAACAAGCATTGCCGTATGTCAACTATTCCACTTGATTTCAATCGATTGTTGCTCAATTGACACGCTTACTCTCATCTGTGATTGCTGTACTTTGTAATTTTTCATGTGATTATTTTGCACTTGCGCTTTTGCCTATAATCAAATGCTTGTTGACATTAGCTTGTTTTTTATTGTTGTTGTTTGTTTCAATGGATTTGATGTTTTTTTTATTTTGTTTTATAGACGACCGCCAACACAGCAACAAAGCGAGCACAATCTCACTCGTGTTAGGCTCAAATAAACATTTAGCTGCACCCAATTCTCAATATATCAATTCCGGCCAATTTTCTACGTCTTCTCTTCGTTCAGACAAATTTCCGTTATATCGACGAAATTAAACAAACAAACAAAACAATCTTTCAAACTTCAAGAGAAAATGTATGAATGAAATTTTCTGTTCTTTTCTTTTCCTATTTCTCAGTGAAAGATCTATTACATATGCTGTAGTTTTATGCTTATCAAATAATTGCAAAACAAAATTTCTCTCAACTATGTTCTTTTTTCTTTTCTTTCTTTCTTTCGTAAGACAGTGTTCTTCTTTTGAAAATCATATTGTTGTACAATTCTTCTCTCTTTTTTTTTCTATGTACTACATATATTCGTATGTGTATAAGTTTAGTCTTGTCGTTGATATGACATCCATACTTTTTTATATACAAAAGAAATAATAATAACATTCGGTTTTCAATCACCTCCTCTTTTTCTTCTCTCGTTTGATAAAATCATGATTGATAATATGAAATTTTTTCAATTGACAACCAATTATTTATATTAGTTCAATGAAGCATAGAGATAGTCCATTAGTTCATTGCAATTTCGATGTCGGTTGCAAGATACTCTCCACTATACGATGCTTTTGTCCATCATCTTGTATGCCCATTCGACCAAGTATATCATAAAGATCTTTGTTAATAATAATCCTCCACGTAGGTTTATTGACCCAGTCACAGAATTTGTTCCATGTACGTTTAATTACAATACCAATGTTTTCGTCATTAATGGTTACGATTGGTCTTTCGGATGAAAATTCTTCAATTGCATTCCATACACGTTTACCTGAATCTTCTCGCGCCGTTTTATATATCAAATTTTCTAGTCTTCCACCTTTGGCAAAACAAGTAGCCTCAATTTTACGAAATTTCATATCATTACTCTCATAAGATTGACTGTTTCTACTTGCATATTCCGTCATTGGATCTTCGTTTTCACATCCTGTTATAACACATATTATAGGGATTCGTTGATGTGTAAGAATATTTGCAAATAAATCATAGTTCGTTTTATCAGTATTGTGAATTGTACCAATCCGTATGACAAATATAATTAGACTAAAACCTTCGCGAGCATTATTAATAAGATGAATAATATTGTCAATGGCTTTCTCACTAGTAACGGACCCTTTGTCTGTTTCATTTAAGCCAACTGTATCAAAAAATGTATAGAAATGATCACGATGCGGTTGTAAAGGTAATCTCTCAGTATTCAACGTGCAACCTCGTGCATCATTGCTTACTGCTAAATTAAGAGAGCACAGTTCGTTAAGCATACTTGTTTTGCCTACATTTGATGAACCAACTACAAGTACACGTCGATGTGATTCTTGAGTAAATAGTTTCGGCATTGTAGTGTGTATCAGATACTAGAAAAGATATTACTACAATGTTCTTTCTGCTTTTGTTTAAATATTAGTGCTTGAGAAATGGTAGAAAAAAAACCGTGATAAATATTAACATGTGATTCAAAAAGAATTTTTTATTACGAAATTAGATATACTTTGTGATAATAGAGAAACATAGATAAGAGCAATATCTTTTTTTAGTATAAAAGCAAAAAAGCGTTGATTATTCTGTTTTACGACATATCTGCGTTTAAAAATCTATTCAAATATTTTACTATCGAAGTGTATTACTAATATCATGGAGCGACAAATAAAACGTATTTTTGTTGTGGGTCTATCCGCAGTTGGAAAAACCAGTATGATCAATGCTTTAACAGAAACACCGTATCAAGTCAAGAATCTAGCTGATCAATCAAGAAGACCTAATATATTAATGTATGAAATAGAACGAGAGAATATTTTATATCAATTTATCAATGTTAAAGATCCTTACTGTATGATAAACAATACAACTGATGAAGAAAGGATTCGTCAATATTTTGCTCAGATACATGAACATATTGACAAGAGATTGAGTCTTATTCTCTTTGTATTAAAAAGTGGGACTATTCATCAAACATCGGCAGATGTATACAAGTTATTTGTAAATATTTTATGTGAAAACAGATTACCTGTCATTGGTGTTGTCACATGTTGTGAAAATGAAGAATCAATGAGTAAATATATTAATGATAATCGAGAGAATTATACAAAAAGTGGTTTAATATTTGATGATGTCGTGGGAACATGTTTTATTCGAGGAGGTCCACTTGAAAAATACTGTCGAGAAATTCGTGAAGAATCAACAACGGATGTATGGAAAATGATCAAAAATTATTCATCAGGTCAAATTACTCGTGCAAATATTTCACGGTATCAATCTGCAGACTGCTCACAACAGAATAACTCGCTGTTTGGTCGTATATCTTCGTTTATTCCTAGAACGAGAAAAGACAAACCTGACCCTTCAACTGCTTCCAGTGTATTGCCTAAAAACGATATAAACCAACCGCGTATCACATGTTCTACTGAATCTACTACAAACCAAATATCAAAATCACGAAGGAGAATATTATTTCGAACCAAAGATACTCTGTTAACAGAAAGACATCAGGAAAAATTGAGCGAATGGTTCGGTGACAAATTCAATGAGGCACATTTAATATTTAAAGCTTCTACTGATGGTCGTACTTCAAAGGTTTTTCATGATAAATGTGATTCGAAAGGTCCAACGATTACAGTCATTCGAACAGCTAATGGATCTATATTCGGTGGCTTTACCAATATATCATGGTTATCGAAAAATGGTCACGCATATGATTCTGCAGCTGCTTTATTCACACTAGTAAACCCACACAATTTTCCTGAGACGTTGTATGAAACTAACTACGAAAAGAAACGACCTAATATTACACATAATCCAGAATATGGACCAACATTTGGAGTGGAACCATGCGATATCAAGATATCATGTGACAAGCATGGGGAGTTTAGTGTTGTAACTTTTAAATTTCCACAAAGATTTGCCAATACAACTAGGTTTGCTGCTAAAACTTTCACAGGCTCTGAGAAGAGTAAATTAGATGATTTCGAAGTCTTTGAATGTATTGCAACTCCTTCAGTTCATCAATAAAAAAATATATTTTGCATAAAATTAATCAGGTACTCTTGACGAGACGTGTAAATCATGCATATCAATCGTTTTCAACGCCCTGTTGTCAGTGAGTTAAAAGACGTATGTACTTTGTACTTTCTATTCTCCGCCTAAGGTGTCCTTTGTAACGAACGTTATGCTTAAACTATAAATACTGAAATATCATTCATATAGTTATGTATTAGAAATATGTCTCCTAGAGGAGAAGAAGAAGAAGATAATTCTTCGATTATTCATGCTCTAACATGTCCAATTACACTTGAATTATTTGTCGATCCAGTCGTAGCATGTGATGGATATACCTATGAACGAACTGCAATTACCGAATGGATCAAAAATAATAATGAAACTAGTCCAATGACTCGACAAACGATTAAAATCAAAGGATTGAAACCAAATTTCATCGTCAAACAATTGGCAGATCAATATCGTTTATTAGCAAAAGAAACAATTGAAAAACCATTGAGCATATTCTCCGCCGGTGGAACACTACTAACTGACGAACAAAAATTAGATATCAATAGATTATTTACCAAACCAAAACGTTGGTCTTTGATATACAAAGCAAGTCGAGATGGTTTCAATGCAAGTGATTTTCATCGTCTATGCGATGATCAAGGTACAACGTTGACATTGATTCAAACACGACATCGTTTTCAAACGAAAAAACATGACACAATCTTCGGTGGTTACACGACGATACCATGGTCATCTCGAAATGGTTTTTATATCGATTCGGAATCGTTTATATTTCTATTTTTGAATAATAAATTAACTCGTTTTAATTTACACTGTCCCGATGAAATTGCTGTTTCACATAGTCCAAATTGTGGGCCTATATTTGGCATCGATGATATACATATATGTGATCGACCATATGAACATCATTCGAGTTTTTCGAAATTTCCTTGTTCATTTAAAGATACGAATGGTCAAGGACGACGAACATTTTCTGCATGGACACATTTTCTGGTTAATGAAATTGAAATCTATGGTCTTCTAATAGTTTGAGATTATCTTTTGTTTCTTTTTCTCAGTCTGATAATAAAGTATGTGACTACGCAATTTCTTCGTGTCTTATTACTATTGAAATACGTGCTAGTACTCTCGAAGAAGATTAACCTTCATATGCAAATAGTTATTCTTTCAGAACAGCGAACATAGAATTATTCTCCGATAGAAATGGGTCAAATTACCTTTTTTTCGTTATCTGACAGTATGTTTCAATATTCAATGTTAATATCCTTTAATTATGAGTGTAAATTAATAAAAGAAATCTTTGACTTTATCATTCAAGGTAATCATTATCATGCTGCGGATGTCACTAGAAGGGTTAGTTTTTATTTTTTATTTTATCGAAGCTAAACGCTTATCGATCATTGGATGTAGTGCATACCAATGAATAGGCAAGGTTTTCAATTCTTTCTCTTTCTTTCTTCCCCCCTCTCTCGAGTTACGCTACACTGTCGTTCATGATTTTAGTCGGTCGCTATTTGAATTTGTCAGTGTAATACTATGTTAAAAGAAAGAAAAAAATTTATTTCTCATTGAATGTGGCTCTTTTTTACATACGCATAGATGCGATAGTGGTTCAAAAATGACAACCGTCGTTATTTTATTTGTCGATTTTTAATGCGATACTTCAAAAAGAAAAAGACAAAAAAACTTTTCTTTTTAAATTTTTTTCCCTCGATCTCAAATCATTACTGTCAATCGCATGTTGTAGATTAATACTCGTATTTCCCACTACGGCAACAGAGAGCACTCAAATCAATGGGTCGAAGCCGTTCGGATACAGGCGATGAAAAAAACGAGAAATCATCTACCAAAGATGCAACGAATAATTCCGATTCGGATAGCGATTCGGATCTTAGCGAAGAAGAATTTATTGTCGAAAAAATTATGCAAATGCGTACAACAAAAAAAGGCAAAGTTCAATGTAAGCCATCGATATTTTTATTTCGTTCGAATTTGATCATATCTGTTTTGTTTTCATGCAAATTGAAGATCTATTAAAATGGAAAGGCTTTTCCGACAGTGAAAATACTTGGGAACCAGCTGAAAATCTCGAATGTCCCGAATTGATTGCTGCATTTATGGCTGAGCAAAAAGAGAAAGAAAAAGAAAAAGAAAAAGAACAAGCAACATCTTCAAAACCAAGTGAACGATTCAATGGTAAACGATCTCAGAGTACAAACAGCCAAACCGATGAGGACAACAACAATAAAAAGAACAGTAACGGCAGCAGCAGTAACAACAACAACAACAACAACAACAATACGTCACAAACGAAACGACGTCGTATTGAATTCGAACAGACTGGCTACGCTCGTGAACTTGTACCTGAAACGCTAATGGGTGCTACAGATATTTATGACAACGAATTAATGTTTTTGTATGTTTATCAATTTGTCGAACAGATAAATTTTATTTCACTATTTTCAGAGTCAAATGGGAAGGCATTACCAAGCCAGAACTTGTTCCGTCACGTATTGTCAATAAACAATCTCCTCAATTAGTTATTAAATTTTACGAAGAGCGATTAACATGGAATTCAACTGGTAATAATAATAATAATAATACTAAAAATACAAAAGTTTAAATTTCTAAAAAACAAAACAATAATCCTAAACCAAAATTCTCTTTTCTGTTTTGTTTTCCTTCAATTTGTAAAAATGAATATCCTTGCATTTCCTTTCATTTCATTTCTTTGTTTTTTTTTGTCTTCAGTTAATCGTCTCTGTTTTGTGATCGAACTATTCTTGTACATGTTTCAGAAAAAAACAAACAAACTTTCATTCTGTAGAGTTATACATGTATAGTAAAAGAGTACTAATTGCAAGAGAACGTTTCTGTTTTTGTTTCTATTTACTCTTTTATATACAATGGTATATTAGGCACGCTGTGAAATAAATACGCTTTTACTAACTAAATATATTAAATCAAATTCAATAGAATTTTGTGTTACTATCTTTTTGTTAATTCATTTGTTTGTCTTTGTGTATTTTTTTTTGAAACAGGTAAAGTACACAATCGCACGCACACATATACAACGAGACAGGTTATATCAGACGAAAAAAAAAAACGAAAAGTAACATAAACGTACACACTGATAAATACACATTTAAAAGGAAAAGAAACGGAACAGAAAAAAAGAAAGTCGATCGAAAGAAAAACAAGCAACGCACTCGGATTAGATGCTATACTGTTTGATACTATCACGGAAAAAAAAAAGAAAGAATATTTATTATGATGTTTTAAGTTTTTTTCGTGGCGGATAGATGATATTATTTTGTGTTAATGCCATAGCTCGATAGACATCAGCTAACAAATGTGGATGCGTACTAATCATTGTTTGAAAGCCAACTGTTTCAATGACATCCTGCGGATGAGTATTAATAAAATCGATAGCTTGTTGTCGTAATTGTGTCGCTGAATGTAGGTCAGCAAGTATAAGTGTATCGGCAACATTATCTCGATCGATCGTTGTACATAACATTTCTTCGCATTGAACTTTCAATCTTTCCAAACAATATTTATCGGCAGCTGGCAGAAGTGCGTCGGCTAATTTATCTAAATTCACTGTTTTACCGGTATAAATAAAACGAAGTATTTCGAACATAATATCTGCATCGATATCTTCGATTTCAACGCGTGATCGTTGATTTTCTAACATTTTATGTTCGAACATCGCTTGAAATACACGTGAACGTGCACTCAGAATTGCTTTATGCACCGGAAATTCTTTTTGACCGCAGACAAATGTTACATCGGAATAAACCGGATTATCTAAGAGATATTGAAAATCATCACATAAATGACATTCAGGTATTTTAAACTACAGAAGAAAAAGAAAAATACAAGAATAATAATAATAATAATACCCAAATAATTCATTTTTTCCTACTGAATTGATTTGTGTTTGTCCACTGATATTAATACTGTCAGCAACGACACTAACTTCACAGAACAAAGTTAATTTATCATCGGGCAACAAACCATTGGCTTCATCGATTAGAAAATCTCGTCGAATGAACTTTTTAAAACCCCAATCTTTGCCTTGAACAAATCGATAAGCACGTTGAGATTCCATTGCTTTCGTCTCGTCACCTTTCGAATTGAGTATTGAAAATTTAAATTTTGCACGTGTTTCACATTTACTATTTGGTGCAGAGACAAGTAAGAGATAGAGTGAAAGATAATCTTTGGATTCTTCATCGAGACCTTTCGGATTCAATCGTAAACACCATTTCAATTTGTCATTTGTATTCGCTGAGAACGATGATGATTTCAATGCTTCACCCATTTCTTCACGACAAAATGAAAAATTATTAATCGTCCAATTGAAAGAAAACTTCAAGAGAAACAAACAATCAATCATAGAAAAACGAAAACATCACAAAAGTCGAATCGTGATTTACTTTAATAACTTTAATACTGGTTAAACACCAAGATTCGGATACAGGCTGTGTAAGAGATTGGACAGGTTGTTGAACAGTTGTTAGTTGATGAGTGTTTGATGTTAATACATGACTACTAGGCGATGTTTCATTTGACATACTACTGCCGGGTATATAATGAACAGATGGTGACGGTGCTCGTACAACAACCAAATTTTGTGGAGAATCTGGAAGCATCATTTTTGCTTCAGTTTATTATTCAATTGTGAAGAGATAAAAAAATATGTGTTATTTTATTTATGTTGTTTTTCTAGAATAATAAGTAAATAGATATGAGTCAATGAAAATAATAACAAATACGATTGTAATACTCGTTTCGAAAGGAAAAAAATGAAATCATATTGATGATAGACGGACTGTTATTTTTGTATCTAATGACAATTTAATAAATATAAATTTATGAATCATTTATCAAAAATAAGAAGAAGAAGAGGAAGAACGCAGGCAGAATTGTGATAGAGAGAGAGAAAAAAAAGAAAGAAATATTGGAATTATTTGCCATAGCAATTTCAAACCGAATAAACAAACGATTGATTTGACTCAAGAGGAAAATAGTTATTTTTTTAAATTTTGTTATGATGATTATAATTATTTTTCTTTTACTTTCCTATATCAAATAGCGATCTCTGTACTCGCCATTCGATTGGACTCCTAATTTCAACCAATGAAAAAATCGACAATGTTATGGGTACATTTTATTTATTATATTTGTTTATTTCAACTAAGACAGGAAAACGAAAAGATTCAACGAAATGTTTAATCAATTATGTCGTCTTTCTCGACAGTCATTCATTTATTCTATTCAAAGATACTCATCAACACAACCGTATGATGTTTACATCTATGATTCAACGAGAAAATCCATGGAAATATTCGAACCAAAATATCCAGGCACGATTTTCTGGTAGAACATCTCGAATCAATCGTTTCTGTTTTTTTTTCTAAATTTATTTTCTCTTATCAAAAAAGGTATTCATGTGGTCCAACTGTTTACGATAGTTCGCATATTGGTCATGCAAGTACCTATGTAACATTTGATATCATTCATCGACTATTAAAACGTGTTTTCAATTATAATATTGTTCTTATGATGGGAATTACAGATATCGATGATAAAATCATTAATCGAAGTCAAAAGGTTTCGATTTTCTTCTATTCTATATCGAAAAAAAATCAATAAAAACTAAAAACTTATTCAATTAGGAACAAGTTCATTATTTGGAAATCTCGAAAAAATACGAACAAGAATTTATCGATGATATGCAACGACTCAATGTTCAACCGCCAAGTTTATACGCTCGTGTGTCAGATCATATTCCATTGATTGTTAAATTCATCGAGAAATTAATCAACGATGGATATGCTTATGCTTGTCCTTCGGGTTCGGTCTATTTCGATACGACTCGTTATGGAGAAACGAATGAATATAAACATCATCGTATGAATGAACAAGGAATATCATCATTGGAAAGTGATATTCTCAATGAAAAACGAAATTCAAAAGATTTTGCACTTTGGAAAGGACGAGAGAAATCAACCGAGGAATTGAAATTTCCATCGCCCTGGGGTTACGGACGGCCTGGCTGGCATATCGAATGTTCTGCAATGGCAAGGTATTGGCGAAATAAATTTGATTTTTTCGAAAAATGAGTTTTGTTTTTTAAATTCTAGTCGAACGTTTGGTTCACATCTTGATATTCATTCCGGTGGTTTAGATCTTGTTTTTCCTCATCATGCTAATGAAATTCTTCAATCCAATGCTTTTCATAACATTCAAACTTGGTCGAAATATTGGCTACATGCCGGTAGATTTCAATCGATTGTTTTCGAATTTCACTAAAGTTTCCTTCAGGTTTATTAAATACAAAATCTATGGACGAAAAAATGTCGAAATCTCTTAATAACACAATTCTTATTCGTGATATGTTACAAACATACACATCGAATCAATTTCGATTCTTCTGTCTTATGCATCACTATCGTTCACGTAGATATTTCGATGGATTTGAAATGTTAACATTTTTATTCATAGATTTTAGCTCGATCATTCGAATCGGCTGCTATTCAACAAGCGCTATTCGTTGATAAATTATTCAAATCATTTTTTGAAACGATTCAAGCTTGTCAAAAAGGTCTTGTCGATATTTCAACTCTATCCGAAGCTGAAACTATCACAAAGTAATTAAAACGAAAACAATCGAAAAATAATTCTATTTTCATATTGATTAGAATTAATCATACTCAAGAAGAAATTATCGATGTTCTAGCAAATAATTTCGATACACCATCGGCTATGACACGTTTACAGGAGTTAGTTCATTGGATTAATTCACATATGAATTATGATATTCGAGAAAATGAAGTATGAAAAGCATTTGTGAATTGTGACAGGATAGATATGCGTTTTGTTTGAAAGGCTCTGACGAATGTTCCAACATGTGCATTGCATTTAGCTGTAGATTTTATTCGAACATGGTTGGAAATCTTCGGAATAGAAATGAGTACTTCTGGACATGAAAATCAAGTAAAAACTTGTTTGTTTTTCGATTGAAATATTCGTATTTTTGTGATAGAATACATCATCCGATCGTATCCTATTAGAAAATGTAATTGAAAAAAGTGTGCAATTTCGAGATAATATTCGTGATATAACACGAAAACGTCGAGCAGAAAACGAAGTTGATAATTCGAAAAAACTCGTATTGCAACAATGTGATGACTATCGTGCACAAATGAAATATCTTGGTGTCGAAATAAAAGTACGATGAAATATAAAAATTTCATTTAACTACGAGGTATTTGTGTTTTTTGAAGGATCGACATCAAGGTGCAACATGGTCGTTTAAAAAATAAAATAAGATCGAAAATGAATTCATTTTGATTTCGATTTCAAATCGATGAAATTGTCAAAGATTTCGTTATGAATTCGTTTTTTGTTTTGCGTTCTAGATTTAAAATGAGTTTTGCTCTTATGCGAGGTTTTCGACCATTGAGTCGAATTGCACAACCATCATTACTTAACTCATATCTTATTACTGGTTCAGCCATGGTAAGACAAACAAAACTCAAGTTCTTCATTCGAATGTATTCATTTTCGTACATAGAAACCATTGGCACCGATTGCTAGTAGTACAGCTCTTCAACCAGCTAATTCAACTCAACTTCAACATCGTGTTGCTGGAATGTCATCACTTAGTGGTACGACTCATTGGAAAGTCGAACGTATTGTTGCCACTGCAATGCTTGGCATCATTCCGGGAGCATTCATTTTCGAATCACCATTGATGAACTATTTGTTTGCTGCATCGGTCGCACTTCATGCTCATTGGGGTTTGTTAGAATATCGATGAATCTGATTTTTCATACGTTTTTTGCTTTGGTTGTGATAGGAATGGAAACTGTCTTGATTGATTATTGTCCAAGACCATTTTTACCTTTGGCAAATTTGATTCGAGCTCTTATGACTGCTATCTGTTTCGGTGGTCTTAGGTAATGAAGAATATTTAGATTTTAAGAAGAATTTTGATGTTTGTTTTTAGTTATTTTGCTTATAATGATATTGGTTTAATAGCAGCTTTGAAAAAACTTTGGGCATTACATTAATTATCTGAATACCCTAGACATATATATATTCAACTATAAACTATCATCCTTTTTTGTAGTGAGATATAAAATAACTATTATTCCTCTTCATTTTTTCTCTGCTTTTTAATAAACATCAAAAACAAACTGTCTAATTATACATAAGATTTTCTTTTTCTTTTGCTGATCAATGATGAAAATAAATCTTAGTAGGCATTATATTTTCATATTTCCAGACTAGTTATGGCTTTACGAGGTCTTAAAGTACTTGAACTATCGGGTTTAGCACCTGTTCCATTTTGTGGTATGCTTCTTGCTGATTATGGCGCATCTGTGATACGTGTTGATCGAGCGGGTGATCAACAAAATGCTCGAGTAGATCGACTTGCACGAGGCAAACGATCGATTTCAATTGATCTTAAACATTCGTCGGGTATTGATGTGCTTCGACGTTTATCATCAACAGTCGACGTACTTATTGAACCATTTCGACCGGGTGTTATGGAAAAACTCGGCATTGGTCCTGAAGTTCTATTAAATGATAATAAACGTTTGATTTATACACGTGTATCTGGCTATGGACAAGATGGAACATTAGCAAAGAAAGCTGGACATGATATTAATTATTTGTCTATCAGTGGACTTTTGTCGATGTTCGGACGAGCCAATAAAAAACCACATCCACCCATTAATCTAGCTGCAGATTTTGCGGGTGGTGGTCTACTAGCTGCTTATGCAATTATGTCTGCATTGTTTGAACGGCAAACAACAAATCAAGGACAAGTTCTAGATCTTTCACTTGCCGAAGGTTCAATTCGAAATATTTCTCAATAAGCATTTTGTTCTTTTTTCTCGATTAAATAGGATCAGCTTATGTCAGTTCGTGGATGTGGACTTCACGTGATTTGCCAATGGTTTGGTTCGGTAGTCAACGCGGTGAAAATGCTCTCGATGGTGGTGCTCATTTTTATGATACTTATGAAACATCCGATGGTCTTTACATGGCGGTTGGTGCACTTGAACCGCAATTCTATAAACAATTACTTATTGGTCTAGGTTTGGATCCAAAGAATGAAGATCATAGTCAAATGAATATAGATGAGATGAAAACAAAATTCGAAAATATATTCAAAAGTAAAACTCAAAAAGAATGGACGGATATATTCAGTAAATTGGATGCTTGTTGTACGCCAGTATTAAACTGGGATCAAGCATATCAAGATCAACATAATAAACAGAGAAAAAATTTTGTTTTTACAAAACAAAATCAAGAAATTCCAATTCCGACACCTGTGCCAAAATTTTCAGTATCGAAATTACCATCAATCGATCGACCATCGCCTTTATCAGGCGAACATACAATTGAAATCCTACGTGAAATTGATTATAGCCAAGAAAACATCGATGAATTCATTCGAAAAAATATTGTTCAACATAATCAACAAGCCAAATCGAAATTATAAACGTGATTCGTGTGTTCTGCATTTTTTTTACATCTGGATAAATTGATTCTTTTTTTTCTCGATCAAATATATAAAAAATGTCAATTGCTATCCTTTCCCTTTTTTGCTATTTTTCTAATTGTTGTTGTTCACAACAGGTTATCAATTCATGCGACAGTGAGATTACGGAACGCCTACAAGTCTTTGGTTGACATTTAAATCCAGTGACAAAAGAAACCTATTCGATACGCTTCTACGATAAGAATCAGTACAAAATAAATAAATATGTGCAAATAGTTGTTTATTATCACACAGCTCGTAACCTACTAAAGATCTCCTAAAGGAAATCAAAAACAGAGCAGAACAAAATGTGAGATATGACCTTGAGCTATTATATTGACAACAACAAGATTTATCAATAATAATAATAATCGATAGATCGTTACGAACAACTTGTATTCTCTTTTTTTTCTCATTAATTTTTTTTTCTACAATTATCACTTGTTTTCTTCTCTTCGCTATAATCAAACCAAAAAAAGAGAGAGAGAGAGAAAGAGAGTGTGTGTGTGTGTGTATGGATAGAACAAAAAAGAAAATATTCAATTAAGCACGGATACGATAATTTACCGATACGATCTATCAGTATGATAATAACAACAACATCTGTCTCACTATCACCCTTTTATTATTGATGATGAATTCTAATAAGAATAGATTCTGAAAATAGCTCGTCTCTTTTGTACTTATGTTTACAAGACATATTATTTTAGGCCTGCGACAAACACTTGTTTGTATGTATTAGAAAAACGATTAATCGGACTCGATTTGTTGAGAATTTGACTGTTAACAAAAAAGAATGGTGAGAATTTCATTTGAATAATTGAATTAGATCGATATTTTTTTGTTTGATTAATATCATCGCAGGATGAAACACCGCATTTAGTCGCACATTTCATGGCGGCTGGAGCAGAAAAACGTTTAGAAGATTACTGTTTCCTACGTAATACATATGAAAAAGTAAGTTCAAATGAAAGAATTCGATTGATTACCGAGAAAAAACACGTCTAGATAAGCGGACAAGAAATACAATTGAATCGTATATTACGAATGCTCGGTGAAGATGAAATCAGTCTCAATTGGCGTATAGATTTATCGACAGTAGGTCGAGCACGTGCAAGATCGGCTCAAGATTTTGATCGATGGGCTAATTCATTAGTTTTGAAAGGCAGTATCGCCTATGAACGTTTACGAGTAAGACAAAAATAAAAACAAGTCGAATTTAATGTTTGAATTTTGAATTCGAATAGGATTTAGAACAAGACAGTTCGTCGAAACGTTCAACTACACCAACAATTCCATCGTCTTCTCGTCGTGTACAAGAACTACGCGAACGTCGACAACGATTGAGTGAACAACGTGATTATCCATCGGGCTCAATGGGTCGAAGTAGTCCAGCTCGTTCACAAGCTCTAGCTGAATATGATGCAGCCATTTCAGATTGGGCAGCTAAACGACGACAACAAGTCGAAGAAAATCGTTCGAGAATTTCAAAAACTGAAGACAGACAAATAACGGAACGAAAATATGATAGATATAAACCCATACTCGAAGATTCAAATGATTCTTATAAGAAATTTAAACCAATCGAAGAAGATACGTCAAACAATCGTACACGTAAAAGTTCATATTCAAATGAAGATTTCAAACGAAAACAAGAGAAAAATGTTGATAATGAACCCAAATCTCCTCCTATCCAACGTACTCGACAAGAAAAACCAACTGATCTCGAATTAATTGCGTTTACTGTTCGTTGTCAACCAATATCGTCATCGAATAAAACTACGGATGAACAAGATGCTTCTGTTCGTCTTCAATGTAAATGGGCATCACCTAGTTCATCATCTCAAATCGAATATTTTACAATCGAACAACAGCTAGGCACGAGCGGAGAATGGTTACCAATTGGAGATCAAATTGGTAAACAAGAAAATCAAACACAATTAGATATTCAAGCATCGAACAATGATGAAAATAAAAATGTACGATCCTATTTTCGTCTTAAAGCACATTTACAAGATGGTCAAACATTTACAAGTAAATCAACGGATGGAATATTATTAAATTTATTTCAAGAGAAGAATATTATTGTACCAAATGTTGAAGTTCTTTCGCCGAGTTCAGTTCAATTAACATGGCAAGATACGAATGAAAATACAAATCAAATTAATGAGAATGACAATGGAAATGAAAACCAAAATGAAAATGATAGTCAAAATACTGAATCAACATCAAATATTTATGATATTGAAAAGAAAGAAGAACAACAAAATGATTGGGAAAAAGTTCTTGAAGTTCCATTGGCACAACGTTCAGCTCGAATAGATAGTTTAACTGATGCAACACAATGTCAATTTCGTTTAGTACCAACAAATACCGATTATTCAGAAGAAACGAAACAAACTGCTGATAAATCATCAACAAAAGATTCAGAGGAAGCGAAACAACCTATTGATAAATCATCAACAAAAGATTCAGAAGAAACGAAACAATCCGCTGATAAATCATCAACAAAAGATCAAGATGAACCTAAACAATCGATTTCATCTGAAAATGATCTACAAACAACGGATGTCGATGAAGTAGAACAATCGAAGACAACATCATCATCGGACAATAAACTCGATTTACAAGAAACTGACGGAGAATCTGATGTTTTAACAGTCAGTAATGTTAACGAATGGTTAAGTTCTCTACAAGTTATACCAACATCACCAACAACAGTCAATATCAATATATCTGATGAAGGTTTCAACAATTTTGATGCCTATACAGTTGAATATGCAACAGCTGATAAACCTAATCAATGGAAACAAGTATTTAATATGTTTTTTTTTGATTGTTCTTAACAACAAAATATTTGTTTAGATGTCGAATATCACGCAAGATGATCCTCGTCAAACTATCGATAAACTCAAACAAGGAACGGAATATAAATTTCGTTTTACTCCAGTTCCATCCGATACAGCAAATGAAACAAATTCATCTCAACTCTCGCTTATTCTCGATGTTCAAATGCCAGCAGCAAGACGAGGACGTTGTAAGAAAATTTAAAAAAAAACCAGACCACTTGATTTTAAATATTTCTCCGTAGTTGATAAAGATGAAAGTGAAACACCTGTTTCGACACCACCTCAATTTTCCGTTCAAAAAATCGATTCAACTACTGTTCTCATCGAAGCAACTGTTCCCGATGAACAACCAGCTACATTCGAAGATGTCTACGATGTCTATTCGAAAAAAGATACAGAAAATGATGAAGATTGGACAAAAGTAATTTCATTCTAAACGATAATCTCTCTCAGTCTTCATTTTCGATTAGGTCGGTACAATTGATAAAGAACATTTGAGCACAAAAGTCGAAAATCTTGAAGAAAATACAGCCTATGATTTCAAAATAGATAATACTACATCACCGTCAACTGATGATGATAATCAAAATGCGACTGTTCAACAATTGAAATTCGATACTACTCCAGGTAGATATTGATTATATTGAAAAGAAAAAATTTCCATTTGAAAATCTTTAGTTAAACAATTTGATTCGTCTTTACTTTTGGAAAAGATCGAACAAAGTCTCGAAAATGTTGTCAATGGTGTTATGCAAGCAGGTAAATCAAACGAAACAATGATTTCACATTGTTTTTCTTTTGCTTCAGCTGCTGGCCATCAAACAATCGATGAACCAATTAATGAAAGTCTCAATGAAGTTATCAAAGAAGTTTTTCATGATAAAAATCTTGTTCCAAACGAAGAATATGGTTTCGATACATTGGCTTTAAACGATGATCTACAATTGTATCGTGGTCCCAAACAAATGATGTTACAAGAATTAGAAGTCAATGAAACAAGTGATCTATCGAAATATGAAGGAGAAATTATTATTCATAATTATCGTACAGCACAACAATCGGTTCTTGTTCGAGAAGAAAATGGCAATACTCATGTAGCACATATTGATGGTGATATAATTATACGTAATGTTGTTAGTGATGTTATTTTGAAAAATGATCGTACACATCATCAATTATCAATGAATATTGTTGGACAAGCATTTTTAAAAGGCGTTCAAGGTTCATTAATCGCATCGAAATTTAAAGGAATTATTGTTGTGAAAAATGTACATAAGCCTTAGAAACGAATATTTGCCATATTCTTCGTTTGTTTGTTTGTTTGTTTGTTTTCTCTCTTGCTCGCTCTATCTTTCTTTTTTCTCTAACCTTCTTAGAGTGGTTTTGTTTTCGTTTTTCGTTTTAAATATAAAAATAAAGTAGAATTAGTAGGATCATATGCTAAATTGCAAAGGTTAAACTGAGTTTTTTTTATTAGAAAATAAAACGGTGTTCGTTCATATTGTTGTTTCAAAGATCGACTTTCTGAATAAATAGAGAACAAAGGAATTCGCTATAATATACACAAATGGATTGAAATAAACCGAAGATTTTTGTGATCTCAAAGAAAACGAACTCTATCTGGCATTGTGCCAGCTAAAGGTGACACTAATGATGAAGAAATAAATGCATGTATTACAATAAATCGTAATGCCCGTTGGTACAGTATATGCAAATGTAAACATGAATATTGTAACGCATTACATTCAGTGTACGATCTTGCCAACTAATTGAACATGCTGTTTTAACACCTTCAAGAGTCGATAGCTATTCTTAAAATTCATTCTTTGTTTTATAATCTCGTTGATCTAAACGTAGTATGTGGTTCTCTCGATGGCGTAACAACAATCCAATATCTTTTATTAAAAAAAGATACGAAATAAATCTATTTTTCTTTGTAATTGCGTAATGCTATGATAAATATATCAATGGGTCATCGATGTTTTTTTTTAATTCGAACGAGTATATAGAGTACAATTCCACAGGATGCTAACGGTTTTGGTGCCTATAGATCTTTCATTGCTAAAATCTCGAATGAAAGAGAGTAAAAAAAACTATTGCGCATATTGTATATAACTTTTCATGATTTGACTCAATTAAAAAAATAATTAATATTTTTGAGGTTTCTATGATCTATTATATGAGAGTACTGTCAGAAGAAAAAAATTGATAATAACTTTCCTTTGAATAGAAATGACCTGTTCATAAAGTACAGACAGTGATTACACGCACAATTACCTTTTATTTGTCTGATTTAATCGGAGTCGAGTTTTATATTTTTGTATTAGCTACACAATTTCTATGTCATGCAACAGTGCATCAAGAAGTGAGTAAAAATGATACTTACTATTAATTACTGCTGCATAAAACAATCGTGTGTGACGTTTAAAATATTTGAACTGAGTACAATCAATTTTTTATATAATTTATAAAATAATTCGTTGTCTACGCATTTCATAGTTTGATGAAGGAATTTAATATTTACTGAGATATTCTCTTATCAACTATATACTATATATATATATATATATACGTAGAATAGTTTGAAAACGTCATAGCCAATGGTTGCTGTTTGTTATGAGTAATGCCGATAAAATAATAGAATATAATGTGATGTTTTTTTTCTATTTTCGTTTAAGTCAATAAAGAGGTGATCTGTATTTTGACTCAGCATTTACATTTTCTATTGGCAAAAAATGATATCATGACATGACGAATGTTTACTGAAGATATGATTTTTTTTCTCCTGATTTAAATTGCGGTCCAAATGTAAACGCGATTAAAAATGCGAAATGAGAAAAAGATTAACATTTAGAAGAATAGAAATTAATTGTAAGTATTCTGCATTAAACACTAGTTATACAACCATTACCGGCACAGACACTATGTGACATTCAATGTTCAAATATGCTATCAAAGAAAATCGTTTATATTCAATGTTATCATCATTAATTCTTCATAATGGACAATGCATATGGAATCGTATATACGTATTTTTGTCATAGAGCACAATCGTCATGACATTAAACTCTTATAATAGAGAAAGGTTAATATGGTATCCTCGATGATTGTTCTATGGAAATATCAAATCTATCACTTCCCTACAAATATGATTGCAATTGTAGGAGTACGTTTACTCATATTTGCACATGCACACCCTCAGAATTTTGCTGAATCATAGTATTTTTAATATTTCTATTGATTTTTTACTCCTACAAAAAAAAGAAAGAATAATTTTGTTTTCGTCACTTCTGCGTTCTTTTCCTCTTTCATGTTGTCATTGTGTTGACACACATGACGCGTGTACAAGCATTATCAGAATAGAAAACAAAAATGTGTCATGCAAAGACGTCAGTATAGACTTATCTTGACTAAGCTTACATTATGACACCTTATACGTGGAGGAGTTTGAGAGAACGAAAGAAAATTTTCTCTCTCCGCCAAATTGTATAAAAGTCATGTCAATATGCCCATTTTGACCAGTAACATCATCGAATTCGATCATTGAAAACTAACACACTTCTAATTATGTGTATGAACACTGAGAATACTAATGACGGACATGAAACAATACCGAATGACTCTATGAGTACGAACTATGTCTCTCAAATGAACATAGAAAATCAGTATGAAAATTCATCATCTAATGCTAGTCATCATCCTCATGATGAAAACGTGGAAAGTATCATTGAATTTGGCCCCATTAAAGTTAAACAACGTAACAAACCTGCACTAACGTTATCTACAGGACGGCGTTCGAAATACGAAACTTTAACTCCTGAAGAAGATCAAAAACGAATTATTCGACGTGCTCGTAATCGTCAAGCTGCCGAACGTGTACGTATCAATCGTTTAAACATCGAACAACAATTACAAAATCAAATCCATCAACTAGAATTAAAAGAACAACAATTGAATCATATAATTCAAAGACTGCATCAACGAAAACTCCAGTTACAATCACGCGTATTTACTCATGAAAAAATGTGTTCATTCCACATGTCATCTACTATTCAACCTAATCTCAATACAACCGTATCTTCTGGTACATTTGCTCTTCCTATGCAAGCAACTAAGGAAACAACGACAGTAGATGATAATATTCTAGATAATTTATTATTCGAAATTCCGGCACTACCTATACAAAATACTGATATCGATCTCTTGGCGAATATGTCACCTGATGATATCGAAGATTATTTAATCAATCCATAAAAAAATACCATGCAAGTCATTTGTCTGCTCTTTTTTTTCTGCGTTATTACTAATGTGTACTCAAATTATTAAAAATACACACAAATTTTGATTTATCTATGCGTGCAATTATACATGTATTCAATCGAGTTTGTTGCCTGATACAAGCAATAATCATTATGATACGATCGAATTAGTAATAAACAAGTCACAATAGTATGAATAATGTTTTCCTTTTCTTTTTCTTCGTCATCATTCAACAAACTCGAACATTATGAATAATCATGTATAATGTATATATATAATATTTCTATATTGAAAATGAAATTTTTAGTTTTTTAGTTGACTGCAATAAAAAAAAAGATTTGTGACTCTCAAAATTCAGTGTACTCAAGCATTTTCTAGATCATCGAAATCAATTTAGGACATTTTGCATAATCGATTGATAAAGCATCTATCTGCTAAACAGAAGAAGAAAAGAGACCAGAATATTAGCCTATTCTAAGCAATACAAAATTCTACATCCTTAAATCTAGATATTTGGAATCAGATTTTCATGAAATGTTCTCCTGACTGTGACCAACAAATTTTATATTTATCTATTGTTTTTTTCTTTTTATAAACTTAGATGAAATAGAAGATACGACTGATAAGCAATCACAACCGATGTTAGAAGAGAGATAACGCTTTTTCAGTGCTCTTCAACTAAACAACTCGCAACATCAAAAACCAAACTAAGCAATTGTGAAAGCGACCTTGCCTCTTCTATTTATACTGTGAGTTGTTTAAAGACTTTTATTTCAAATTAAGACACCTATGATCAAAAATATACATAAAGATACAAGCAACGCTGACCGAGCATCGATTTGCATAATCCTTGGCTGACCATATGGCTATAACGAGACAGAAATGAATGAATTAGCAGTTATCCGTAAAACGGCATTATATGGATAGACCATTTTACTAAGGAGTATTACACCGCCGATAACGCGCTGTAGTCTGTTTTTTTTGTTTAAATGCTTGTCAATGACCGACGAAAACTAACATTAAATCCGAAATCCTTGCATCAAAATACTTTTTACCAATTGTTATTAAAAATATCGCTGATGAATTGTTAACTATTAATTATTAATAATTAGTAAAATTTAACTACAATTTTGAGTACCTCGACCTCATTTACCTAGGATCCAATTATTGCCTGATCTTTAATGATTAACAACAGGTATGTATTATCTAGATGTTATTTTGATCTTGCGGACACACTTAAATTCATTTTGTATTCGATGAACGAATTGTTTTGGTTGGTGCTTTGAATGACCATGAATGAGCTTTCGAAATAAGTTGTATCCAAATAAGAAACTATTCGTAGGGAGTGAATGGTCACCCTCAACTGTCACACTGTATCGAATAGATCGAGTGAATTCAGTAGAATCAGAAAAAGTAGGATGACAAATTGTGAGATTCTTTTACTTTTATGTTTTGAAAAAGAGAAAAACAATGATGAATAATACTAATTTGTTGCTTATAGGGAAAGTTTGAGTTGACGAGTCAATATCTAAATAAATTGATGCTGTTTCATCGTTTTCGACGACATAGTTGCCCGTTCGATTATCAAATCTCGAAACTGAAAATGTAATTAAATTAATTGTCAAGTTTGATGTGAAAGTCATCGTTTGTATTTGTACTGTTTGATTAGTAAAATTTAAATCTGTTTCTATTAGAAAATCTTGAGTATCGATGATTTGAAAACGAAGATGATGAAAACCTGATTGTGAACTTTGAATAATCGAAGTCAATTGGACTGTTTGTCCTGGTTGAACAATTCTCGGTCGATTGATTAATTCAATCGAATAGATTGTTGGAGAGAATAATTGTTTTTCAATTCGTTGAAGATAATTTCCATTTGATAATTGAATTGTTGTTTGAATTCGAAATTTTTCACGAGGAATTTGAATTTGTGTCAAAGATCCGTAGGAATCGATTTGATTGGCTGAATAAATCGAAAGAATTCGACCGAATTCATCGATGAGAGAAATGTTTAAATGAGAATATTGAAGATTTTCACAAGTTGTTTGTACGGAAAGGTTCGAATTTTGAATCGGTTCAGTGGTTAATTGAGTGAAACCATTTGTTTCTGTTGGAATTTGAAGAATTGATGAACAACTTAGATTTGTATTTGCATGAATTTGAATATCCAATGGAGAACTGAATGTTATTGTCAAACGCCATCGACCTGAAATTGGTTTTGTTATTTTCCAATTCAGTAAAGATTTCGTTTTATTCAATTGATAAAATGAATTATTCGGTGATTGTAATTGAAATTGAGATTGATTATTCGATGTCGAGAGAATATCAATGAAAAGTGTGTCGATCCATGAATCGACATAGAAATCAATCGATGTTGAAGAATTACATTTAGAAATAAATAAACTTTGAAAATTTGTCCACTGAAATCGATGAAGAATAAATTCTGAAATCATCGATTGATCACCATCGATAATTGGAATTGCTAATCCACCTGTGATCCATGGTAAATCATTTTCGAATTGTTGAGACAATTCAATAAATGAATAGATCACTGTCGCTTTATTTCGAACTAAAGCACGAACTTGAAATTTCATATTTTCATCACTAGCAAATGAATCGGTGAATGTATAAATAATCGATGCATATTCACAGATTTTCAATGCTTCGATTAAACTATGAAAATACATTTCACCAACGAGAGACTTCGGAACTAATTTTAGCTGTAGATTTTCAATTGTTTGGATTAAATCATTTGGATTACGAGTATTCAAGAGAAGTTTCGCTTGAGTGGAATCGAATTGAATTAAAATGTAATTATATGGACCATACTTAAATGATTGATATTGATTGATAATAGTTTTGGAAATGTTTTTTGCTAAATCAAAGAAATTGACAGTTGAATAAGTTGTATCAATACAAATCACAAGGCTGTTCAGTCGTGGTTTTAATGTTAAAAATTGTCCAAAATCTTCATCACCAATTTGATTTCTAAGTTGATTGAGAACATTGACAGTCGCTTGATAAGCCATTGAAGCAGCACGTGCATGTAAATGTCCGTGACTTGCTTTGAAATTATCTTTATTAATTCCTCCTGTTGGTTCGTCGTCTGATGTTGAATCGAATGTTCCACCATGAGAACATTTTCCTGATGGTTTCTTTCGTTGTAAAAGATTCAAACCAATCGGAATAAAATATCCACTTGTTAATAATTTCGTTTTTTCAAAATTTGAATCTAAATTCGATTTTGTTTGACAATCATTCTTGTCACAATTGACACATGTTCGTGTTGAAATATCTGCAAATTCATTCGATTGAAAAATTCTCTTCGCAAGAACATCGCTCGGTGAATTCGAACCAATTTCGATGTAATTCGTGTGACTATAAAAATCTTGTAAAGTATGTAACATTTCTCCGAAAGTTTTTCTCGCTTGATCGAAATTATCTCGTTGTTGTTGAATTGTTGCTTGATATCTTTTTAAAATCAATTGTGAACCTTCAATAAATGATTCACTATCGAAATGTGTGTCATCTTCGAGCATTTCTTTCAGATCGGTTTTTGTATTTGCTGATGCTATTCGATCGATTGTATGACTGAATGCATAGGGATTAGCTGTGTATTTCGATGAACTTTGAAGAAGATTTATAATATCAAATTGGCATTCGGCATTGGTTTCATCGAATCGAGATTCTAAATAATCTGTATTGATTTTATAATAAGTTTTTAGATGATCAATTGTCACACGACAGAGAGCGCAAATTGTCATACTGTAATGAGTTCGATCTTTATTTGACGAACGACTCGATGCTAATTCACGAAATCCAGCATCAAATGTTAGACAGGAACTTATTAACAAAACTGTTCCGAAACTAAGATGAAGAAATGACATTTCGGATGAAAAGAAATCGATTGGTGAAAATGTATTTATATGAAAATGATGATTAATCATGAAACCTTCTTTTCAAAAAATTCGATTACTCATAAAAAGAAAAGCAAAGTCTTTGCAGTAAACTAAAACAAATACAGAAAATGATTCATTCGCCAGTAATGTCGAACTTCCAACTTGAATTCAAGTTTTAAATTCGACATATATGAAGTGTGTAACACTTATTATTCATTTGACCTACATCGTTGAGGCTCTTTCACGATCTTTATTGGTGAATTAGTCTGTAAATATGAATGCATCTTGGTGTAATATGGATTTAATGGATTATTTTTCAATAATCTGGATCAGGCCACAGTGGCTGTCTTTCTTGTGACATTTCTGTTTAGTAATGACACAAATAAATGCAATCGATACTGGACATGAAGAATTAATTGTAAGACGGTGATTTGAAATTCATCGAATAAACTATTTTGTTTAGCATGATGCTCAATTAGATTACTATGGTATTCGTTTAGCTACATGCTCATCGGATAAAAGCATAAAAATCTTCGATGTGTCGAATAATCAACAACGTTTAATATCAGAATTGAAAGGGTAAAACGAAAACGAAGGTTCTGTTTGGCAATTATCATGGTCACATCCGACCTTTGGCAGTTTATTAGCATCGTGTTCATACGATCGACGTACGTCTTCGGGTAGAATTTCGAGAAAACGAACAAATGATGAAAAGAAAATTTGAGTATTTGCAGTGAATACTGTTGCATGGGCACCTTATGAGTATGGATTAATGTTGGC
>ERZ778027.687-NODE-687-length-71724-cov-11.510597_pt1 | contig 71724 bp, 86 predicted proteins | sample MGYA00375757_ERZ778027 | MGnify/ENA primary metagenome ERZ778027 (study PRJEB29350, sample SAMN05389817) | bioreactor metagenome | isolation source: Ammonium sulfate bioreactor | place: South Africa: University of Cape Town | collected 2014-02-18 ...
TACCGTATTTACAATGAGCAAAGAGGTCACTGAATTTCGGAAAGAATGTGAAATATACTGTTCGTAATAAAACTTTATGGATTTTTTTAAAGAAATTCTCTGAAATACGTGTAAAGAGTCAATATAAAAAAAATATCAATTGCTGTAATTTTCCGTCAGATTAAATAACAAAAAAACATTTTATTTCAATGATGTTGCTGTTTTTATTCAAAATAAGAGGAAAAAAAGTGAAAAAGAAAAAGAAAAAAAAAACTAATTTTATATAGAGCGTGTTCTGTGAAGGAGAAGATGAAAAAGAAGCAAAATTTATTTATTTTAATGTATCAAGTAGGTTCCACATTTTTTGTCGCATTGTACCTGTATCACCATTGTATCCGTTAATGATGAACGAGAAGACTTTGCTGTTAACATAACCCGAGTATGAAAGAACACTTCTAATCAAGCCAGGTTTCATATGAATATTATCAATAATAGGAATAGCAGCTTCGTATGCTGGAAACCATGATTCTTTCTTTCGAACATCGTAGAGAACATGTGAGATAGCCCATGTTGTTATACGATTTTGAGGAGATAAACCTGAACCATCGAGAGTAGCAACTGCTGTCTGTTCGATACCGTGTTCTTTCTCGCAATATGTTGGCAATACACTATTGATATATCTACCAAATTGATTAGCAATTGTTTTAACTATTAATTCACCATATTGATTGATACTTCTTTGCAAGAACCAATAAACAAGTTCACTTAATGGTGGTGAATAATACGTGTCGAGAGTTGTTCGATGTGTAGCATTCGTTTCTTTCTCGTAGAGAACTTTAATGGGAATATCTTTGGGCCATTGCATACCTTCACGAAGTTCATCAGCAATGTACAATGATGCATTAGGTACCGCAACTCCAACAGAAAAACTTGCTGGAACATCGATACCTACAGTACCACGGATCCAACCGTGAGTAGCATCTGGAGCAATATAACCAGTGGTACCGTCTCCACTACCTGCTGAACCAGTAACAACTTCATTGAGAAATGTAAACGATGGAGGCAATCTGCTATAATCCGTAATTGTCACAGGACTACCAACAGTTGAACCAGGTTTCATAAATACATCAAATTGATTTTCACGCCAATTCAATGCACTGGTGCCTGTACCATAGTAATTTCTTTGAATATTTATTAAAGTAATCAAATAATGGTAGATTTAAATGATTCCTACCCCATATCTTCCCAAGTATATCCATCTGGTACTGTTTCAGTTTGTCCTGGCCAAGCACTCAGATCCAAAACAATGCCTTTACATTGTTTAATACCCTCAGATCGTATCGAATTTACCCATCGATTCATGATCACATCAGCTTGTGTCTCATTCCATCGCCAACTACCTAAACTTGGATCACCACTTCCTATTCATCAATAAATATCATCATTTATTTATTCTCGAAAAAAAAAACATTCTAAAACCAACCAACAATATAAATGTAACCATCAAGTACACCAAGTGCACTGATTGTACCAGAATATTGTAACAATGTTTTATATTTATAATCAGGACCTAGATAATGAAATCCCGCAGCAGCAGTCACAGTTTTCATTGTTGATGCTGGTGCAAGACCAACATCTTTGTTAAATGTAAATATTGGTTCTCCAGTCGTGTTATCAAGTAAAGTCATTGAATATGTTGCATGAGATAATTGTGAATCTTTCACGAAATTATTCCAAGCAACTGTAAAATTGGATTGACCAAAACAAACATTGATGCAAAACAAAAGAATCCATAACTAAATCAAAGAATAATTATTGAAAAATATTCGACAAATTTCATACAATACCTTAATTTTAGAACTAATCATGATCAACAGTTAATGTAACGATGAAGATAAATTTCAAACATCTTATAGAAATGTCTTATCAAACACAAATATTGGTATCAACAATCGATTTATTATTATTAGTTTTTGGAGACGTCGATTAAGTAGAGCAAGTGAAAGCTTAAAGCTGCCAAGAAAAACTAGCTTCGTCCTTGAAGTAATGAGTACAAAAATAAATATTTTTATCTTTCAGTACTTTATTGAATAGCAAATAAATCAAATACTATAAGAAACTGAGAACAAAAAAAAAACGTGTGCAATTATTTCAAGTTATCAAGTAGTTTCCACATTTTTTCTCTCATCATTTGAGTATCACCATTGTAATTGTTAATAATAAATGAAAAAACTTTACTATTAACATAGCCAGCATACGCCAAAACATTGTGAATAGTTCCACTTTTCATACGAATATCATTAATAATTGGTAGAGCTTTTTCGAATACGGGAAACCATGCTTCTTTCTTACGAACATCATAGAGAACGTGTGCAATAGTTGAAGTTGTAATTCGAGTTTCAGGTGATAAACCTGAACCATCCATAGTATCAACAGCTGTTGGTTCGATACCATGTTCTTGTTCACAATAATTTTGCAAGACACTATTCAATGGTGTACCAATCGTATTTGAAATTGTTTTGATTAACAATTCACCGTAATGATTGATACTGATTTGCAAGAACCAGTAGAGAATTTCGCTTAATGGTGGTGAAACATACGTATTGAGAGTTTCACGATGCGTCGCATTGGCTTCTTTTTCAAAGAGAACTTTGATAGGAATCGAATTTGACCAACCCATACCGCGACGAAGTTCATCGGCGATATAAAGCGATGCATTCGGTATAGAACAACCGAGTGTGTAATTTTCTGCTGAATCAATCGATATTGTTCCACGAAAATAACCGGTCGTTCCATCAGGAGCCAAAAATAGATCAATATCTTGTCCTGTACCTGCTGGTCCTGTGGTAATTTCATTGATAAATGTAACTGATGGTGGTGGTAAATCCATGGAAACAATTTTTGCAGGAGCATTCACAGTTTTTCCAGGTGAAATATAAACAAGAAATTGATTTTCACGCCAATTCAATGCACTGGTTCCTGTACCGTAATAATGTCTATAGATATATATTATAAATATATGAAAATCAAAATCAATTTTAATAGATTTTACCCCATATCTCCCCAAGGATATCCGCCTGGTACTGTTTGTGTTTGTCCTGGCCAAGCACTCAGATCCAAAACAATGCCTTGACATTCTTTGATGCCAGCACGTCGAATCAAACTCAACCATTGATTCATAATCACATCACCTTTCGTCTCATTCCATCGCCAACTACCTAAACATGGGTCACCACTTCCTATTCATTAATAAATATCATCATTTATTTATTCTCGAAAAAAATGATATTCTAAAACTAACCAACAATATAAATATAACCATCCAGTACGCCAGCTGGACTAATCGTGCCAGAATATTGTAGCAACGTTTTATATTGATAATCAGTGCCTAGATAATGAAGAGCAGCTGTACCTGTTAATGTTTTTAGAGTTGATGCTGTTGCTAGACCAACGTCTTTATTAAATGAAAATTCAATAGCTCCAGTTGAATTATCAAGTATAGTAATCGCACATATTGCATGAGATAACTGTGGATCTTTTAGAAAATTATTCCATGCAATTGTAAAGTTTGTGTCACTAATTGCATATGTTTGATAGATCAAACAAATATTGATAAAAAAACAAACGAACTTCTATGAATCAAAAAAAAATCAAAATCAAAATATTTCTCGTCCATTTTCCTACCATCTGTGACTCGTCGATGTTCTAATCCTGTGAAGTATTTAAAGACAACGTTTTACCGCGAGCACATATCGATTGCATTAGGCTCATCAAATCAAATATTGACTCTTTGCTTTGGAATAGATATAGAACAGTCTAAAATAATGTAATTTGATCGGGGACAAAAAAAAAGTACTGTAATATTCTCTCTTAATCAATTTCTATAAGAACTATTTCGTTTATTGGAGAAATATAAAAGAAAACAAAATCAATTAAAATAATTTCGTGAAATTTAAAGATTCAGTTAGTGAATCCGGAGCATTCTGAACATAAGTAAATGATTGTACATTTGGTTGATGTTGCCGTTGAGCATAAACAACTTCGCGTAGAAATCGATAGACATTCGAATCTGTATGTCCAATATTGAATGCTGCATGTTCAATAATAAATCTCATACTAACAAGAAATTGCTCGAAACCAATCCGATGAAATGGATCGAAACAATCTTGAGGTGCCAATACATTGAAGAGAATTTCTTTTTTTCTCAAATGTTCCCGTGCGTATTTCTCATCTGTACCTTTCGAATCCGAATTAGCATAGTCTCGTAACGAACTCATTACAGATGCATCATCGGTCATAACAAAAACGTATTTAAATGGTTTTTTTCGACGATTTTCTTCGTCAACAATACCTTTGACATAATACGAAAGATTTCGCCAACGATTATGCTTTCCCCAAAATGAATCTTCGTTCGATTTATCACCACGACGAATATATAAACTCGCAAGATCATCGAACGGATTTGTATCTTTTGGTATCGAATATTTGTCAATTAAATAACTCGACCAATATGCTGCTAATACTCGAACACTGTATTCAATCCGCGGTGCATTTTGTGAACCAAAATATAACACAAACATATAACGAAGAAATGAACCGAATACATAATCTTGCCATGTTAATTGATTATCAGGTGTTTTTGCTAGAAGTTCGGATGAGAAAGCGTCGGGTTTATTCGTATCAGTCCATTTCGCGTTAATTCGAACATTTTTTTCATTTTTCGGTGCATAAATATGTTCATCTGAATGATCACTGAGAACTTCAATTGGCGAGTCGTACGCAACCGAAGATTTCTTTCGATCGAATAACCATTTACGAATAGGTACATGATGATAATCAGGTTTCCAAAATTCCATCGAGAATAATGGTTTATCTACTTTCATTGCAGCAGTTTTCAACAAGCTTTTACTATTACTCACGTCGATCGAATTCGCAGCTGATTCAATATTACTTTTAAAATTGGTCATATCAGGATGAAATTGATAGGCTGAACAAATTGATATTGGAAGGAAATAACGTAGAATACCTTGACCAAGAAAATCATCAGCATTACCACGATCACCTGAAAAACGACTACCACGTAGTATGGCGATACGAGGACTGTATAAAGTTTGACCGAATTGTGCAATAAAACATAGAACACGACTGAAGAAACCTGACCAATGTTGATGAAGAATAAATATCGAAGATGGTTTACAAATTTTTAAAATTTCCTCTTTATTAAACGATCCATTTCTTGTAGATTCAAGATTGGGAAATTGTTTTTCCGTGAGATATTTAATCATTCCATATTCAGCAGCTTTATTCCAACGAACATCACCGTATTCATCAAGCCATAGAATTGGCGTTGATGATTTTCGATAGGTTGCATCATTGTACGGAATTGATTCCGAGATATATTCTCGTTCTGGTACAGGCTTATTTAATTCACTCGGAGATATTCTATTGAGCAAACAAAAACACAGAATCAGTCACAAAGAAATTTAAATTTCTACCGAACATGTTTAGTTGTTATACCGATCAATTCATCGTGGATTTGTGCATGTGCAAAAATCGAAGGTTGTTCAAACGATTCTGACTGTTTACTTTCAGTTTGTGTGTAGTCAGTTTGTAATTCGATTGAACTGTCATCTGCGCTTAAATAAACTTTCTTGTCTGGTGTAAACCATCGTAAGAGAATTGTATATATCAGTATATTAATAATTAACAAAATACCGAGATTACGAATATTTGATGAACGAAAAATCATGATTAATAGAAAGCAAGAGAAATTTTGATAGAATAAAAAACTAAAAAAGAAAAGAATAAATTTCACAATCGTTTCTTTTGCTGTTCTGTGATTTAAAACAGGACGATGAAAAAAGAATTTTTTCTTCGCCTCTCTTTTTCTCCCTCACTTTCACTTTTTCTTTATATTTACTTAACATGAACTAATGAAAAATGTAAAGAACTTTAAATGAAAACAGTAACATATTATTCACCATGCTTCTTCAACCAATAAGAAATTTAAATACTTTTAACAAATACAGAATCATTGACTGTGAGCTCTCGTAATGCTATCAAAGGGTCCTATGGAAATGAGTATGAGAGACTGCACTGCGAAAGTATATGTATTGCCTGATCAAAGAAATACAAGCAAATGTGACATGAAGAGAATAAAGACGTATAGCGATACGATACATGTACGAATGTATCGCTAACATTGACTTCACCTGAATAATTCTCTATTTTGCTTTCTTATTTATTATTCAGGCATTACAATCACTAACAAAAATTTTTTTTTTAAATTGAAATTGATTATTCTTTTTTAATATTATAATAATCTTTATATAATACACACATCAAAGAAAATGAAATGTTCTGTTTTAATTGAAGACAAAAAAAGACACGCACATATTCATACGGAAATTCAAAGGAAAAAAAACGATAGAGAGAGAGGAAAGAAAAGAAAAAGAAATCTGACAATTGAAGAAGACAGAAAAGGGAAAACGAATTGTATTTTACTGCTCATAAACGAATACTTCACAAAGAACAGCAGTAAAAAGTTTATTCCAACGATCTGTACTTCCGTCTGCTTCAATATAAACGAATCGACCACGTAATGGTCGTTCACATTGAAAATGAAGACGAGATGACGATGTCAACGCTTGATCAGTACGAGTGACAAATGAGCATAAATTAGCATTTTTAAAACGATATCGACGAGGACGTTGATCAACATAGACACTATAACGATCTAAATTAGCTAAGTAATCACGATAGATCGACGAGGTGACAGTTGAATTATTGTCTAGAATTAAAAACACATACGCATGTCGATCGTTGTTCTCAAATGAAATCAATTACCTTTATTGTTGCCATGCCATGTTTTAAGCATGACTCCACCGATATTCGTATTTCGACCGAGATCAACCATCCAGACAGGTTTTCGAACGAAATAATTATCAATTGTTGCACATTTCGACCAGTCATATGTTTCTTCGAGACCATCGACAGCCAACGATGGATCATTGTTTGTTTCTCGTGTATTACGATATTTCAAATCGCCAACACCTGTTTGCTGTTGACGATTTCGATCATTAGTCCATGTTTGTTTTTTATATGCCATATTTTCAACTATAAATAAATTTTTAAAAAATCATTCTTTTGATAGAACTTCATTCGAATGAAATTTTACCGCATTGAGCTTCGCTATTCACACGAAAATAGCCCGGAAAACAAGTGCCTTTATGTGGACAACCGAGAATAGCTGCTCGCATGCTAACATGATTTTGCCATTCGGTTGGATGTAAACGAACATATCGAGCAAAGAATGGTTCATTAAGAAAATGAATACGTTCACTATCACGATCATTATTCCCTGCGAATTCCTAAAGCAAAAAGATTGTCGACTTTCTAATAACAAAGAATAACAACGAACTTTTGGTTCAATTTGAGATTTATCTTTATAATAAAGCCATAGACGAGTATCATTTGAGAATGAAACTTTATATTTTGTCACCCATTGATCTTGATTTGTATCACCTCGACCTTTGGTTATCAATGATGTTACTAACGATGGATGGCCCAAATCGAATTCCAACCATTGATCATGTTCTACAAAAATCAACTCTTATTTTCAACGATATCAAACAAACAAACACACGTACTATATCGTTTTCTTGAACACCATCCTTTATTACTCATGATATAACCATCTTCGGGTTGACATGATGCTCGCCGACGATAAGGCCATGATGTTGATGCACTGATCTTTCCATAGGGTGGTAAACCCAAATGTTGTTTGCATTCTAGACAAAGTTTTTTGTTGTATTTTTACTACTAAAAAAAATAAAATTACCTTGACAGCCGATGATTTCAACTCGTAATGATGGATGAGAATACCATTGAATAGGGTGAAATTTAATAAAACGAGCGATGATTGGCTCATCGAAGTAATTATGACGAACAGAATAAGAATCTGTATTACCAGAAAAGATCTATTCAAAGCATAAAATGCATCCATTTCATATTCCTAAATTAAAACATTATTCCTACTTTCTGATTTCCATAACGATCGACAAGATATTGCCATCGATACGCATCAGTACTATATGAAACCATAAACGATGTCACATATTCTTCTTTATTCGCACGACCTTGCGTTAAAACACCCGAAATCTACGAATGGATGATCATTCAAAACCAACACTTAATAAACAAACAAACGAACTTTAGCCGATATGCCGAGATCGATTTGTAACCATTCTGAATCCGATTTATGTCTCGAACACCAAGCACGGTCCGATGATAGGTAGAGTCGAGCATTTTTTTCATGACAATCAGGATCCCAGAATGTCGACGATGCTGTTATTTGCCAATCACGTATTTCGCCGCTGATCATGCCCAATGGTCCATTACACACTTGTGTACTTGCATGAATTGATTCGATGAGAAAAATCGAATAGATCAGATAAAACATTTTCAATCTCGTATGAGATTTAATCATCTAAATGTAAACGAATGAAATTCTTGACGAGACATATTTAGTAATTACAATCAACATTTTGGCATAGAAAAATAAAATAAAATAAAACGAATAGAAACACTGTAATTAGACACAAGGCGTGTCCAATTTCGCTATGAAAAAAAACATACACACGCATAAATAGTGGCACATTGATCAATAGAACAACTATTATCATCATTGTCGCGACGTCTGGCAAGTGAATGATATTTAGTCAATCGATTTTTATGATTAAGTACGCAAGAACAAAGACGAAAAGAAAAGGAAGAAAGAAGGAGAGGAAAAATTTCGTTTTTTTGTTCGTTGTTTTCAAATAATCGCAGTATCAATTGTCTTTGATTAACATTAATGAAGAAGAACTGCAAATGTCAGGGTCAAGGTAAACTATCTTGAATAAGCTGTTTTGTTTGTCCATCCTTTCGAATGAACAACACATACGTACGCGCATGCTGAGTGTCGAATTTCAATTCATCGATGTTCGAATATGAACAGCAAGGTTAATAAGATAATACTCACTCGCTCTCTCTTTCTCTTTCGACAATGATGATGATGATTTGTTCGTTTCTAATCATATCATCTCAATATCCAAACAAAATGAAATCTATGTTCATCAACAAGAGATACATTAGTTCGAAAAAAGAAATCAAATGCAACCCCCTCAAGAAACATATCCAGGTTGTAAAGTGACGTATCGCCTGCTGTGCTGTTATGAACAAAAGCGTGTATTCGCAAAAGAGAGTGTGATGATGCAATCATCCTCGTCATCATCATCATCGTCGTCACTTTTCAATTGAAACTAGAAGCTAAAGATGGACAGCGAAATGCATAATCATTAAAGTGAATTATACTATACAAGATGCGACTAAAAGACGGCATGCGTAAGAACAACAAGAGAGAAAAAAAATGTGATAAAGTGATTTCAAAACTACCAAGAAGTGAAAAAAAGCCGACGAAAATCTTTTTTTTACAGTTTCTCGTTTTTCTTTTTCACTGTATTTCAATATATACAGATTTGAATACGAGATATGTTCATGGCCTTTTCAACGAATTTAAGCTCTTACTTTGTATTTATTAAACATATATGTATGTGTATATGCTTGAAGGCGGGATAAAAAGACAAGTAGTAGTAGTAGTTTTTTTTGTCTTGATTTTATGCAAAAAAGAAAACAGATTGTCATCGTACTTCCTAATCGTCTTATATATTCTCTCATGGTCTATTATAAAAGGTCAATTTTATCTGGTATTCGTCATAGATTGACCGCCTTCGGGTTTATGCGTCTCCTACTGTCCATATGGTCTGTTCGTATTTGAAGTTAAAAGCTTCGTTGACAATATCGATGATAATAGACGACAAACGACAAGAAAGATTTTTTGATTAATGCAGTAAATGAAGACATACGAAAAAAAAAGAAAAAGCGAAAGAGAGACAGAGACAGACAGACAGAGAGAGAGAGAGAGCGAGAGAACAGACTGATGTTTTAATGATGATTGTTCGTGTAGAGCAAAGAAAAAGTAATTATATAAATAAAGAAAACGGAATAATGATGATTTTTTGTTTCGCGTCTATCGAATAGACATGCGATTTGGTTCTTCAAGGTTAATCACAGAGAGATTTGACTTTTATGAATCGTGGCACGTACTTGCGTCATTGACAAAGTTCGTTATCAGTGAAATCATTCGACAACTAAATTGTTTTATTCATAAATTATTTTCGAATCAATGAAGAAGAACCTTGACACATGAATTTTCAACATCTTTCTGATCATCAAGAAATCTATTAAAATCGAAGAGAGAGAAAGATCGAAAGAAGAAAAATTAGATGCGACATTGATCAACGTAGGTAGTCTAATCTACCATTATGTGCGATCATCTTAGCAGAAACAAGATGAAGAGATGTGAACATGAAATATCAAGCTGTGTATATGTATACTTTAGAGATCAATTATCGGTTGACGATGTTTAGAAAAAAAAAGAGAAAGGAATCATTCAAGTACATGTGATTGCATTTCAATCTGAACGCAATATGATGTGTGAAAATGTGAAAAAGAGAAGACGAGAGAAAAAAAACGAAAACGAATTTTAGAAGTAGTTGGAGTTTTTTTTTCTCGGATTTTAACGATTAATTGAAGTAAATCAAATAACTTACTGCACATTTGTTGTCTATCGAAATAGATAATTGTATATTAGAGTATGTTAATATATGTTCTTTTTTGTTTTGTTTGGTGTGGTGATCTGCTAGATGAAATGAGAAGTAAAGAATACGGTGAGAGTTCTTCTCTTTTCTTTCACGACAAAAAAAAGAAAGCGAAAGAGAGAGCGAGCGAGCGAGAGAAAAAAACGAATAAGTTCAATCAGTGATTTCCTATACTTGCAATAATATACACATATATGTCGTCATCAAATTTCTTATGATGTCAATGATGACTAGGTCTTCTAGTGTGAGTGGAAGTCATACGTTTACTGACGAGAAATAATGCAAATGTATTGGATCAGTGACTACTCATTATCAAGACAACGAATAATGAAAGTTAAACGATTATATTTGTATAATCGATTTCCTCAATATGGTCTCGATACATTGACTTACATACATATATTATAAATCAAGATTTCAAATGATTCAGTTCAATTGAATCACGATAAAAAAAAGCGAACGAAAAGGAGAGAAAAAAAACTCGCTTGTTCGATTTACAATGACAATTAAAAAAACAAAATTCAAGTAAAAGTTCAAAGATATTACAAGCTGTATTGAAATTGAGAAACGACAACAACAACAAATAAAATCTTTTCATTATGTTACATTTTCGAGATAAGTACTATACTTAATGACAACAACGACAAGCGATTATTATTGTTGTTGCTGGTCATTTTGACTATTGTATTTTGTGACGACACTAAAACGTATTCATATTGTCATTCGAATAGCTTAAGCAATAGAAAAGAAAAAGAAATCCAGAGACGCGTAAAAAGCTTAGACATCATTTAACAACAAACGTTTACGCGTATATGTATTCATTTTTTTTTCACACAAGAATTGTGCGAAAAGAGTTAACAGATTTATTTCAATCAAAAAAAAAAGAACGATCGAACATGTACATGTTGATGATGATCATTAGTATCGTAAAACATCGATCGATGTTTGAATAATGACTAAAACTATTTCGATATACAAAGAGAATACTCACACCTATACACAAGTCAAGACGAAGCGAATCCTAATGTTGTTGTTATTGTATTTTATGATATAATCGAATCGAACACTGTAGGAAGTCGAACTTTTTCTGTCTATCTACATCTATAATTGTGAACTTGAAAGCAAATCAACATACAACGAATGTATATAGACATACGTATATGGCATGAATTGTATTCGTTGGTGGTAAATTAAACAAGCACCATCGTATGTCTGATGACAAAGAAAGAGTATTGTGTCATATATATATACACTTTTGGTATCAATTGCATCATAATTACATATTGACCAAAATAACTTGACCGTTTGATGAAATAAAAGAATGTACGTTTTCGATGTTATTTACAAGAAAATAGAAATGAAATCATATATTGATTATTTCCTTTCGATTGTCGTCCAGAAAAGGAATGGATTTGATTATACAATTTGACTCGAATCGTATTCTCTTCAAGATAGTCAAGTGTATTTGTCATAAATCAAATTCATTTCACTTATCTCTTTCGCTCAACATTCTACTTAAATACTAACAAACGAAAAAAAAAAGAAAAAACGATTTTCAATTGTAAATTAGCGTCATCTACTCAACATTTAAATTCATAGGCTCACGTTCTGTATGATATTTGAGAGAGAGAGAGAAAGTGAGTGAGTGAAGAATAAAAACATCTATAGAACAAAACAAAATAACATCACGATTCGTTTTTGCTTATTTATTATCCAATGTATTTATTATGTTCAATGAAAATCACCTATTAAATTTGTATTTAATCAATGTCGTCAACGCCATCGATAAGTACGAGTTCGACATCATCGTCAAATGCAACTCATCGCATGCCATCGAATGGACAAGATGATCTCGATCCATCAAATCGTCTCTATAATGATCATCATAATTACCAAATTATCTTTTCGAATGATTCAAGATTCTTCGATACGAGTTTACATTTATACAAATCCTACCGAAAACTAGGTTATATACAAGCCAGTTCTCGAAATAAAAATAACGGTTCAAGAACTAATCTGAACGCTACTCTTACAAAACCAACGAATAATATTGCAAATTCGAAATCCTCAGGAGTCATTCATCATCATCATGATCACAGAAATTATACTGATAATAACACTACATTGAAACCTCCAACTAGGATAGCTAATGGTAGGAAAACATCGAAATTGAACAACAAAGAAACTTTGAAATTAATTTAGATCAACAATATGCTTCAAATTCTTCGAATGTAAGATTATCAAGAGTAATAGCAGATGTTCCCTTAGGTGATGATCGGCCATGGCCTACAAGAAATCCTAATGAGAATGGTAATCATAACAATGGCAATGATGATGATGATTATGATGATGACGATGATGCAGATATAATCATAACAAAATTGTAATTCGAATGTTTGTCCCCTCCTCTTTTAAAAAAAATTTTGATATTTTTCACAGAGAAAAAAAAACTAATGCCAAAAGTCTTTCGTTATTCTCACATTTTTCTGCTTCATATTTGTGTGTGTGTGTGTGCATTCTCTCTGTTCTGCATATGTTATGAACAAACATCTTTTCCGATTTACTTGTCATAGTTATTGGTGTGTATGCATTTGTTTTCAAAATGAATTTTATGTAAACATTTACGCGTTTTTTTGTTTTGTTTTTGCTTCTTCATTTATTTCTCTATCTTGTTATTACACAAAAATGATAATAATTCGTTTTGAGATACACTGAAAGAAATTCTCGTTCGAACTTTAACGACGAAGCAGACTCGTACTAATCCATTGTTCGTATAAGCAACAACCACAACAAAAAAAAGAGAGATTAGTTCTTTTCTCACGTACACATCAATTGTTTTATTTATTTATTTTTATTAATTCTATATGCATAACTACACTAGTGAAAACTACGAATAAGACTAATACAAGACAAAAAGAAATAATAAATCACCACGCAATACGCTCAAGGCAACATCCTGGATTTTTTCGTATATACAATTTTCTTAATTCATCAATACTAAACATAAATGAACCGAATGCAAATGCCGGTAAAACATACAAAAATGGTACATGTTCAGTTTTAAATTGTTGTTGCATGAATGGAACTTCAGTTACAAGTAAACATGTTGTTGCCGATGCGATTATGCCGACAAGTAACCAAAGATTTCGACTACGACGTGTCCAAAATGGATTGTGTGTAAAAAATGACGCATAACGTGTACGCGTTGTTAATAAATTAAAACATTGCATAATACACAAAGCAACATAGTAAATACACTGGCCTGTTTGATTAATTCGTATGAGATCTTTTTGTTTATCAAGTGAAAATTGTTTTTCAAAATGATTGAATTTGAAAAAGATTTGCGACACGGATATATCATTGGCAGCATACCACCAGAAAAAACAGAAGAATGCAGCGAAACATTCGATATTTCCGATGATTATGTAAGCATGAAAGAGTAGTTTGAGATTTAATAAATGAGATTTATTACGAATAGCAGGTGGACGACGCATAATATCTTTTTCAGCTTTTTCAGAAACCATTGCTAATGACATGAACACATCTGAATGAAATAAAGAAAGAAAGAAAGACAACGATAACGTTCATTTGATGAAAATGAAATCATTTTTTGTGATTACCATTCATCATACAAAAGACTGTTGCTTGAAAAGCAGATAAAGCAAGAGGAATACCAAGCCAAGTATTGAAAAAAACAGGCCAAATTTCGGACCAAGATCCTAGAAATCAAACGAAATTTCATCGTTTTGTCAAAAACTAATTTTCTATTACCTCCTGGTAGCAAGTAAATAGCAACTTTTTTTAAATTATCACTTAACAATCTTCCTGTTTCAATTGCTTTAATAATCGATGAGAAATTATTATCAATTAAAACCATATCACCAGCTTCTTTCGAAACATCTGAGCCTGATTGCATGGCTACGCCTAGATTGGCTCGTTTCAAAGCTGGTGCATCATTGGTACCATCGCCTGTTACAGCGACGATTTCACCTCGTCGTTGACATTCCATAACAATGCGAAGTTTTTGTTCGGGAGACGTTCGAGCAAAGATTAATTCTTGATGGGATAAAACCCATGTCCACATATATTCGTCCATGTAAGAAATATCTGTGCCTTTGATAACAATCGCATAGGGAATAAGATTTTGTTTGCTTTCTCGATCATTCGTTGATTTCGGATCGGAGAAATAGAAATTAATATATTCCCAAAAACGTTTTACCCATGAAACGGGTTTTTTCGCTTCTTCGATATTAATTAATTGTATTTTTGTTGTTTTATTTTTCGTTTCTTCTAAACGATTCACTGTTCCAACAACATGTGTATCCAATAGATTTCCATGTCGAAGAAATTGAACAATAGGTCGACCTGTTGGCATGTCAATACCAGCTAATTGAAATGTATCAAAGCCGACATCCGATGATAATATATTCACTTGTTTACCGATTGCTATTGCCGTTGTCGGATGATCGCCTGTAACCATAGCTATACGAATTTTTGCGTGACGTGCTTTGATAACCGCATCGGGCACTTCAGCTCGTGGTGGATCGAGTAAACAGAATAAACCAATAAATGTATAACCATTGATTGGTAAGAGATTATATTGTTCATCGTTTTGTTTTTCATTTAACATTTGTTCGAAACGATTTTTTTGCATTCTCTGTTGTAACATTGCAATAATACGATAGCCATGTCGTCCCATTTCATCTTGTCGTTGAATAATTTTCGTTCGAATTTCGTCCGTCAACGGTTTTATTTCACCTTTATCTGTTTTATAAGTCGAACATTTATCATTTGTAAGAACAATATCAATCGCACCTTTTAATGTAATAAGAATTTCATTCGACGAATGATTTAATATTGATGTATGTGCACTTGAATATTGATTTGCAACAATCATAAATTTATTTGTTGAATTAAATGGTAAACAATGTAGACGATTGTATCGTTGACGAATATGTTCAACATCGATATTAAATTTATTCTCGCATAGATTATAAAGTGCAACATCAGCAGCATCGCCACTAACTTCTAATGTTTGTGCACTTTCTTGTAAACGTTTTTCAGCATTATTGCATAAACATGCTCCGAGAATAAGATCACGTTGTGGACTGTCTTTCGATTGAATAGCATTGATTTCGAGATGTTTAACTTGAACAGAATCATTTGTATGTAGACTATTAGTCGGTGTACTTGAACGTGATCCTGATGAAAAAGAAAAATGTCGAACTAATGTACCAAATATTGATTTCCATTCTTTTTTATCTTGTATAGGAACATTTGTTGCGGGCAGTTGACATTCATTATCTGTATCCCAGAGTAAATGTGTACAAGACATTTTATTTTGCGTCAATGTACCCGTTTTATCCGTACAAATCATTGAAACTGAATTGAATGTTTCGACAGTTTGTAAACTTTTAACAAGAACTTGTTGAGCTGACATATATTTCGCCACAATAACAAGAACCAACGTCACAGCTGACGGTAGACCAACCGGTAAAAAGCCGACAATCATGCCAACTGAATTAATAACATTACTATTGAATGTAATATAATTGGGATAGGTCGGTTGTAACCAATAGATCCATGTTATCCAAATCGTAATTATCGAAAGAATAGTTGCTGTTAAAACAAAAAGAATAAATCGATTGACTTCACGGTGAAGACCGGTGATTTCGTCTGTACTCGATGAACGAGTTAATTTACTAACACGACCGAGAATTGTCTGATCACCAGTTGCAACAACAATACCTTCGCCATTGCCTTCGACAATCAATGATGAATAGAAAAGCATATTTGTCGCTTCGAGAATATTCTCTTGTTCAGTTTCAGTTGTACATTTAACCGGTTTCGATTCGCCTGTTAATTCTGCATTATTCACTTTGAGATTATCGCATGATATCAATCGACAATCAGCTGGTACTTTATCACCGATTTGTAAAAGAATAATATCGCCTGGTACGAGATTCGATGTTGGAATTTTTTGTTCACGCCCGTTATTACGACGTACAGTTGTTAGTTCAGGTAGAATCTGTCCAAATGAACGAATTATTTTCAAAGATTTCATTTTTTGATAAACATTTAAAATTGCATTAGCAATAATAACAATAGTTAACACAACGCCAAGACCTAAATTTGTCGTGTCAGGATTAGGCTCTCCGAATGGTTTGTAAGCTAAAAATGCAAATATCGCTGCTATCCATAATAATGCATTGAAACCAGTAAATGTCTGAATGAAAAATAAACGAATGTAACCTGGCTGAGGCGTCGGTGCTATTTGATTGAGACCATATTTTGTTTGAGCTTCGTCAACTTGTTTTGTTGTTAAACCCGATCGAATATCAGTTAAATTCAATTCTCGACATAGTTCACCAATCGTAATTTTATGTGGATTTTTTAAACAAAGATCTGGTATAACATGACGTTGTTTTTTCGGTAGAGGATCCAATTCAATCGAGATACCGTTCGCAGTCATGATTGACTTTGAAAATTCGCTGTCAACTTTATTTTTTTTTTATGTGCACTGACCGTTCGATTCGTCAGAGAAAAGGTCACTACCAATATATGTATTCACTTTAATTTATATATGTATATATAAAGACATTATTTTCTTTCTTCTATTATTCGATGTTTTAATGACTAATGTGAACAATAGAGACGAAGAAGAAAAATGTATTCGAAGATGCATACCCTCTCAGATCAGTCCGAGTTCATTTATTTATCCGTTCCTATGAATGCAGCTACGAAAATGTAGTCATTACATATCCATGAAAGTATCAATCTTTCAGACAGAGACAAAATAAACAAATGTGTGTAATTGAAAAAAGAAAATTCCATAATGAAATAATTTAATTTATTAATTTTGTTTTCCTTTTTAAACTAAACTAGTTAGATTAAGCAACGATGAAAACATTTTGTTTTTTATCTAAATCTTTAAGTAAACAGTTAATCACTTCGTATTTTCTCCTACATAATCTATTTATCGGTAATCTCCAATTGACATGAAGATGGGGAGAGAGAGAGAGAAAGACAGACAAGAACATGTGTAAACATCGTGTCGTTTTCGTTCAAGATCGATGTCTCTTCTTTTTCTTTTATCTTAGGCCATCTTGTCGTAACAAAAATAAGATCAACATTGACTTTCATACGTATACACGAACAAAATGAGTAGATCTCAAGAATCTGTTGTTGACATGCAGGAAACTGATGATCAAGATAAATCAGTAACTGATCGAATGACATTTCGAATCTATGTCAAAGCATATTGGATGGACTATCTTCTCTTGGCAATTATGGGTGGTCTAGGTTTAGGAATCTATTATCTTCGACCGGTACCTAGCCGTCTTTTTCCTGTTTATTTCGCCAATGGTCAAATTGTTAATCCTGAATATAGTTATCCATTTCGTAAAGATATCATTCCAATATGGTTAGCAGCACTTCTTTCATTTATTATTCCTGTTGCATTTATTTTACTCATGCAAATTCGTCTTCGAAGTTTTCGTGATGCCAATGCTGGTATCCTGGGTCTTCTTTATTCGTTAGTATCTGCAGCTGTTTTTCAAGTGTTTATCAAATGGTTAATCGGTGGTTTACGTCCACATTTTTTCTCCGTTTGTAAACCATCGATAAATTCATCGGATTACGGCATAGGTGAAGGTTTCAATGGTCTTCTGTTCGATCGTTCGATTTGTACAGGCGATACGAAACAAATCAACGATGCTTTAGAATCATTACCATCGGGCCATTCAACGGCTGCCTTTGCTGGTCTTGTCTATTGTTCATTGTATTTGAATGGTAAATTGAAAATCTTCGCTAACTATCGACCACAATATTGGAAATTGGTTCTTTTCTATGCACCATTACTCGGCGCAAGTCTTATTTCTTTATCGTTGACGATCGATCACTATCATCATTGGTATGATATTTTAGTCGGAGCAATTATTGGTCTTATGTTTGCATTTGGATCATATCGTTTTCAATATGCAAGTGTTTGGGATTATCGTTTTAATCATATACCTTTACCGCGGGAAAATACCAACGATGGTTTCGATTACAGTCTCAATCATTTGGAAAGTTCTTTGTCGGCGTCGAAAAAAGGCGGATGGAAGAGTGAACATATCTATGGCGCAGCATTTGATGCAACAGCAACACTATCGAATTTGAAAGTCATTGAGTCGATTGCTACTGAAATGAGATTATAGGTACATCGTCTTGTTGTTGTTCCTTTTTTTTCTTCGTGCTATCTTATTAATTTAAATATTTAATCTTCTTAGAATCAATAAACATTTTCAATAAGAAAACAAAATTCTCTATTTGTCTCTTTCATCAAAAGTCACATCGTATTGCTATTTAAAGAGAAGATCTTCATAGATCCAAATTATGTGATTTTTTTTCGAAGATTGATCCTAATTTATAACAAGAAAAAACATCCAGATGGTTTCTCGTCAAATATTTTGATGACGTCTTTTCGTCAATTTACTTTTCATTTGATTGACGAACAAAAGCAAGTTCAAAAAAAAGAAAGAAAGGTTTCTACTACTGAATAGACAAAAATCTTGTTTAGTATTCATTGAATAAAGAATAAATGATTTTTTTATGGTAAAAAAAAACCTCTTTTTTCCCCCTACATAACTGGAAAATAGAAACTATTAGTAATAGATAATGATAGGAATAGAAAGATGAAGAAAAGACCAAACTAAATGTGTCTAAATGGTTTATTTTTTCCTTCTTTGAAAAATGATAATTAAATTGGATGTTCATTTTGATAACTAGTTGTCACGAACATCATAAAAGATGTTGCCAAGATTTATTTTTGTTTTTCTTGATTCAATAAAGTTTTTCATCCATTAAGTCAATCAACTATCTTTCTGCTCGATCTTTTTTGTTCTATTCGAACAATTGATTGATTAATGAAATAAAGAAGGACATTTTCATTACGTTTTATCAGCGAAGAATCCTTCAGATTCGGTGATGTGAGCTTGATGTCAATAAGAATGTAGACGAATAGCATCTGTTATCTATATGAGAATACTATTGAACAGTAATCTAATCGATTAACAACTCTCTATGATTTGGTTAGATGAAAATCATTGCACAAATAAAGAGAAACCGGTAGGAAGAAACAATAACGGCGAGTTTGTCTCTATCTTTTTTTTCCGCTTCGAACTAATTGTCGATGCGTTTTCTATGATAAGAGGACGCGAGGTAGAGAGAAAATGCCAGTATTCCTTCTTCTTGCGAGTTTTTTTTCTTCTCTAGTCGTTGTTTTTGCTTGCATGTGAAGAACTAACTAAAGGGTATGAGGGAGAAAAAAAAAGGTTCATTTTTTGTTTTTTTCCTCTTATCGACTCGAGCTATTAGCATTAAACATGAAGAATCGTGAACAGAAAAAGAAAGAAAGAAAAAACTATTTCAGATGTTTTTGTTTTTTCTTCTAAATCCTATCGGTAATATTGCTATCATTTCTATTCTCAACGCGTGTTTTATAAGTGTCAACTAGCGAGAGAATTGAGCATAAGATCAAGTAACATTGATCTTGAGTGCGTGTCATAATCGATTTGGCAACTGTCGTCGAAGATGATAATGAAAATATTACAAGGTATGCATGTCAATTAATTAAGTTTTCTCAGGAAGATTTTTCTTCTCTTCGTTTTTATTTTTCTCAAATTGATGAACGACAAAGGTGACGACGACGACGACGACGATAACAGCAAAGAAAAGGAGAAGGAGAATCTTAACATCAGAATATTATTTTCTAATTTGAAAAAAAAGAAGAAAGAAAGATATTTTTCTACCATTGACGTGATTAAGACTAAGAGGAAGTAGAAAGAATTTTCTAGTCTTAATCTCCTTCTCCTTCTTCTTCTTTTTTTCTTCTTCTCCAGTTTTTTCCCTTCATTACTCGCTTCCATCGGTTTTTCATCTGATAGTAGAGAACACATCATCATAGTCGAGCCTACGCTTTCTTTGTCTTCCTCTTTTTTTCCATATTTATATCTTGTTGATTCAGTTCTAGTCATTTATTGATGAGAGTAATAATAAGAATAACAAAAATGTTTTGTTTTGTTTTATCCTTATTAAAAAATCAGTTATTATTTATTTTAGCCGTTTATATTTAAGATATATTCGAAAGAGCAAACAAAACTCGAAGTTCTCTCTTGTTTTCTTTTTGTTTGCTTGTGTAAATTATGGGTGTTTTAAAACATCGTCGTTTTCGTCGAAGAGATCCAGTGACAGACGATGACGATGATTTACAAAATATTGATGATGAAGATGCTGGTGATTATGAAGACGAATATGATTCACCTATTAGCAGTTCAACATCACGTACTCTTCCAACAATGAAAACAGAAAATCCAATGGACAAAGCTAAAGCAATTGGACAAGAAGTTATTAAAAAAGTTCCAAGTAAATACATATAATATCGGAATTACGAGAAGAACGAAAGAAGGAAAGAAGAGAATAATAGGATCTGTTAAAAGGAGCTGATTAGAACAACATGGATAGTATAATGACAGACACAGACATTCATATTTTATGATACAATCTCATGTATACACAGAATGTCATTTCATTATGTACTAGACTGCGAGGATAAAGACTTATTTATCTCGAGTTCGATTTCATAGCAAACAACAAGAAAATATGATTCAATAAGTAACTTGGCTTGAGAAGTCCTACGCACGCATCATAATTCAACAATTAGAAATCAGGAAAATGTCGAATATAACCTGCTAATACATTTAGAGTTCGACAGGAGTACATATAGATAATTCGTTATTCTGTCATAGTCAATCCATACATCATTAAGCATATTAAACAGACCCATGTTACATGCATATGTCGACCAAACCCACTTGTTAGAAAAGAATTTCTTTATTTAGATCTCGTTTCGCACATACTTCGCTACTTATTTATTCATTTATACATATTCTCTGTTCTTTGTCAAGATTTTTTTTCTTCTTTATTCTCTTTTATGTTCTCACTCATACATATCGATCTACAAGAAAGAAAGAAAGAAAGAAAAAAGAAAGAAAGAAAGCAAGCAAATTATATATACGTATCATAAAAATTATATCATACATAAAATGACAAAAACGAAAAAAAAAGCGAAGGAGGGAGAAACAGAGTAAAATATAGCTTCAGCATAGATTGTAATCATATGCACAGCAAGCCTCTCGTTTAATTTTTTTCGTGTCGTTCTCTCTAAATATATGTATACGTGAAGAGAAAAAAGAAAAATAAAAAACTGAAGGTAGACATTTTGGCTCTTTTTTCTACTACAGTCATGTCTGGTTATTTGTACTGAATGAGAGTCAAGTTAGCAATTAATGAATACGACAACGACAGGCAACCAGTCAGCTTTTCAAAAGATTTTTTCTTTTGGCAACAAACGTATGTAAATAACTCGAAAAATCAATAGTTTTTATTCTTTCGTTCGATTATAGTAATCAATTATATTAAAATACTATTTTTTTCTCTTCTTTTTAGTGCCAGCATGGGCATCGGTTTTGATCATAATAGTTCTTCTTTTCCTCATATGTCTACTATTAACCTGTTGTATTCGACGTAGTTGCAAAAAATTATGGAAGAAAAAAGGAATCAAAGGCGGCAAAGGCATCGATATCCAATCGATGAAAACACTTGCATTTAATCGTGAAAAAGTAAGTTGATTGTAGCCAATCATTCGAAATATCTGCACGCCTGAATGAGTCGATATTGCTACGTCAATAATTTGAAAATCGCAATTCATGACGATGATTTTGAAAATGATACGGTGATAATCGATATCAATTCTTTACAGGTTCAACCTGATATCGAACAATTAACACCCAATATGGAAGACAACGAAGATGCCGACTCGAAAAAGAGTGAACTGCAACATTTGGGCAAATTAGAATATTCAATCGATTATGATTTTCAAAAACAAGAAGTAATATCGAATCTTAACAATCGAATTTCGATTTTAAACGATTTTATTTTTAGCTTAAAGTTGAAGTTATTCAAGCTCAAGAATTGCCAGCCATGGATATGAGTGGTACATCAGATCCTTATGTTAAAGTTTACGTTCTACCCGATAAGAAGAAAAAATTCGAAACTAAAGTTTATCGTAAAACGTTAAATCCTATATTTAATGAGACATTTATATTTAAAGTATGCTTTAATCAATATTGATGTTTGATGTTTTTTCGCAGAAAAGAAATATTCACCTTTAGAACTTACCGTATGGAGAAATTGGCGGCAAAACATTGGTTTTTTCTGTTTATGATTTCGATCGATTTTCACGACATGATCAAATTGGTGAAGTGCAAATTCCATTGAGTTCAGTCGATTTAGGCAAAGTTATCCGAGAAATTCGAGATATTTCACCGCCGCCCGGTGATAAGGAAGCCGTATGTTTGAAATCAATTTGACGTTACTAACTTCGTTTGATTGCAATCGTTGATTTATCTAGGAAAATAAATTAGGAGACATTTGTTTTTCTCTCCGCTATGTTCCAACAGCTGGTAAATTGACGGTAACAATTCTTGAAGCGAAAAATCTGAAGAAAATGGATGTTGGCGGCCTTTCGGGTATGTGAAAATCGATTTAAATTCAAGAAAATTATTATTTTTCTTCTCCTCGTCATCATCATCAAGATCCCTATGTCAAATTATCGATTATACAAAATGGTAAACGTCTAAAGAAAAAGAAAACTTCAATTAAAAAATGTACATTAAATCCTTATTATAACGAATCATTTACATTTGAAGTTCCATTTGAACAAATTCAAGTTCGTTCGAATTTCTTTTCTATTATTGAAAATCTTCTTCTTTTGTTTGAGTAGAAAGTTCAATTGATGATAACAGTTGTCGATTATGATCGTATCGGAACATCAGAACCGATTGGAAAAGTTGTTCTCGGTTGTAATGCAACGGGCACAGAATTACGTCATTGGTCCGATATGCTTGCTGCACCTCGACGACCTATTGCTCAATGGCATTCATTGAAAGAAGCAGAAGACAAATCAACATAGAACATTCCTTCAGTCTTGCTTCTCTTTATTTGCTGTGCAATATTCAACTTTTGATTTCATTATTGTTGTTGTTGTTGTTGTTGTTGTTTTTCGTTCGTTGTCTCTACAGACTGATTATATTTAATTATATCTATTTTTTTAATTGTTGTTCGTTCTTCATTATCGTATAATTAAAACAAAATAACAGTAAATTATTATTGCGTTTTTTTTTTCTTTTCCAAATTCAAATTCATGTAGATTTATAAATAAAATATAAACGAATCTTTTGTTTTGTGTCATTGAAATCTATGCAGATGTTGAAAACAAGTTTACAAGCGATCTTTATTTGTTATGATAAAATAACTTTATACTCGCAGCTTATTCCCAAGACCATCAGCCATTCGCATTCTTACACTTGTGATAAGTGCTTAACAAAGAGAAAAATCATCATTTCCCTTGATGGAAAATACACTCGGCAATACTTCTATTTGCCTTGTATTCAGAGTGACGTGCGTTCCTTTTTTTAGATGATTTCACTATTTTTAATAAGATCTTCCGCATACATTATTTGAAACTTTGTAATTACTCATTGAGACAGTATTAACGTATCCAATAATGATTATGCGTTGTAATTCTCGGAAGATTGGAACTAATTAAAGTTTAAACTAAATATAGATGATTTTACATTAAAATTGAGTCTTATTGGATGATACTATTGTTTGGTTGATTGTTTTTTTTATACAAAAAGAGTATTTCATGACCTAACAATGAATCTAGAATATTAATATTTTAGTGCTTTATTTTCATTTCAAATCTATGTCTTTGATAAGAGTTCAACATTTTTCTTTTTTGGTTTCCGAAATGATTCTCATATAATTTTACTCGCAATACAAAGAATAAACATATGAAATGAACTACATTATTTGTTTTCTCACGTCTGCAATTCAGATTTTGATTAAAACGTGTTCAGTTCATGAGCAAGAATACAAGTGATATCATAGTTGCAAATAATCGACAAACAAAACTGTTCATTTTATTACCATGTCAAATATGTTCATTGATCTGTTCACTTTTTATTATGTTCAATATCTTTCTTCGGCCAGCAAAGTTTATCAAACCAGTTGCAAATCATTTCATCATTGTTTTGTTATTTTCAAGTTTTATTCAAGTTTCAACAGAACTATCGATGGTTGAAAACTATTTGCATATAGGTATTGTTCGGCCATCAATCAATGTTTATTGTTTATTTTTTAACTGGTTTGAGTTTTCACTGAATGGTATTAGTTTATTTGTCAGTAAGTAATGAATTTGATCATCCTACGTATATTAAAATCTGAAATAATTATAGTGTTTTGGGCATCGATTGAACGTCATATTCTAATATTTTCTAAAACAAGTTATCAAATCCGATGGAAACGAATATGTTTTCATCATATTCCATTCATTCTTTTCATAATTTACAAACCGATATGTTATGGTTATTTAATTTTTCTATATGATTGTGTCAACAATTGGGACTATTATGAATTATTATGTACAGCACCTTGTTTTTATCAAACAAAGAGTATTGGTATTTTTGACTGGCTATTTAATATTATCATTCCAGTGTTTAGTATTGCAATAGCTAATTTAACACTTATTATTCGAGTGACATATTGTTCACATCGTTTGTCTAATAATCCCAATCGAAGAAAGAAAAATCGTACAATGACTATTCAACTGTTATTAGTTAGCTGGTTATTTCTTGTTTTTTGGTTACCCATTGCTGTAACAGGTTTAATTCAACAATTCTTCTATTCAACATTTCTGATTGATATACAATTCAATATTTTTTTCTATTTAATCTATTTTATTCAACTATGCTTACCATTTGTTTGTTTATTTTCGTTGCCTCATTTTATAAGTTTTGTCAATGAAAAATATCGACAATTCAAACATAGAAATATGATTTTTATTGCAACACGATTACGCTAGTTGTTGTATTTTCGTTATGTTTCATTGTAGAAATACTTTTTAACACATGATTATAAAAGAAAAAGAAAAAAATAACAGATGTTAACTGCCTATTTATTGATTTGATATTTGTGTCGCTTATCAATCGAAAACAAATCATTTATGAATATGAAATATTTCTGTCTGATCATTCATATTTAGCGTATTGTTTTTAGATCTAATCATGTTTCGATTCCTTGTATTCCTTTGGTTTTGCCATTTTTCCGGTAAATTACATTTATTTTAATATTTGAAAAGATTGATTGCTGTTCTAAATTAGTTGCAACTGTCATTCGTGGCCGAGTTATTCTTGGTCAAGATGATAGTCAAGAATTTCCTATCTCACCTAAAGCTGAACTTCTTCTCTCACTCGAACGATTAAATCCAGATGGAACTTCAGAACCTATTTCTGATGGCATGACAATCCAAAATTTAACTACCTTTCCAATTATGTTTCAATTTGCTTATACATCAAATCATCCAGTCACATCACAAATGAAAGTATTAGCAAGAATAAAGAAACAACCTTATTTTCTTTATGTTGGTGATGCAGTTATAACTCTCAGTGGCAAAGTAGACGAATCTGTCTCTGTTGACATACCAGTTGTACCTGTTCGTGGTCGTTAGTATTTAGTTAAATAATTTAAAAAAAAAAGCAATTTATATTGTTTGTTTATTTTACAGGTCGATCAGCTAGACAAATTGGGGAAAATCTTAAACGTTTAGCATGGCCCGAATTAGTTGGTAAACAAGGTACTTTCGTTGTTGATTATATCAAACAATCAACTGGTAGATCTATTTGCATTTCTTTTTTTCCTAGTTTTTTAAATAATGTTGAATTGTTTAGGTTTAACAAATGTCGTTATGGTTCCTGAAGGTTCAATGGTAACAATGGATTTTCGTTTTGATCGTGTACGAGTTTTTGTCAATGAACAAGGCGTTGTTACTAAAACTCCTCGTACAGGTTGAAAAGTATTGTTTCAAACTGATAAAATTTCTTTGAAATAAAACTAGACTCTGCCCCGAAAATTTCTTCTATCATGTGAATATAATCTTCTGTTAAAATTAATCGAAATCGAGATAAAAAATCGTACGATGATTTTATCCAAATATTGACTTATCCATAAGGATATTTATTAAAGAAAAAGGCATGCATATTTACAAGAAAAAAGAAAGAAAAATTTAACCACGAGCTATGCAATGGCGTCCTCGTTTTGCATTTCCATCGTAGCACATAAAACCATGACAACATGGTGGCAAACCTGGCCCACATGTCCATATAGCTGGAAGACAAGTCAGTTGACCTTGTCGTGCTTGCTGTTGTTGTTGTTGTTGTTCTTGAATAGGTATACGTGGAAACATGATTTGTCGACGAATAAGAACTTTTTCATTCTTAGTTTCTAATTGTTCATTTGAATTCAAATGAGGATAAGCAATAGCTGCTGAGATTAATAGAAGAATAAAATAAATATGATAGTACATGTTGTCTTCAGACGATTGTTAAGAGTAAATACGTTTCTTTTCACCTTCTCTTATAGTTGTACTCGAGTCTTATAATATGGATTGAGAGAAAAGAGAGAATGATGATAGATATTTCTCTTCTCCCCTCCCTCTTTCTCTCCCTCTGCTTCTCTCGAATCACGAAGATTGATTCGATTCATCCATGACATCACTTCATTAATGAGTACTCCAATATTTTCTATCGCGCAATAGTTGTCTATGTGCTCTATCACGTTTAGTATTGTTCTCATTCATTCACGTATCAACTATAAATAAACGACGTCGATTCATTCAAAATGAAAATTCGAGATGAAACAATTACTGATTTCCAACAGTTACTATCTGTCTGTACCACCTCGAAATATTATCAGACAAAATCTGACATTCAACAATATTTAATCTATCTGGAATCAACACCTTTAACCTTCATACGTGTAGTATCATGGATCTCGAGTACATCGCATACTCATAAAACAAATCACCTACGAAGAATCCTAGCCGATTGAAGGCGATTGACATTTAATCAATAAATATCAAAAGAACTAGAGAAAATAATTGACTCGTATAAAACATTTAGATCTTTCACAAGTGAATTTATTTCTCGAGAAAAATAATAAATACGTATAAAAAAAGTGAGGCCATTTCTGTGACTAATCCAACTAGTAAAAAAAACGTCAATCCTTCGCAATCAAGATGTTGTTGTCGTCGTCATCGAGGTAGTTGAAGCATTTTCTTGTGTAATACCCAAAATATTTTCAATATCATTAATCGCCAACTAAAAACAAACAAACAATCAGTCTCAATTTTTTTTTCGTTAAGTACCGTAAAATTATTTCGTCCTTGCATAGTCGCTGTCGTTATTTCTTGATTAATCGCATTGAGATTATACGCAAAATTCGATAGACAATTCTGTAATGTATCACTAATTGTAATCATGCCGAGATTCTCATGTCGATCACATTCGAGAAGTGTAAATATACTTCCTTGTTTATCTCGAATATCGAAACCAACGCCATGTGCACGACACATTTGAAAAAAGACGCTATAATGAAGGACAGATAGATTTGAATGATGTAAACGTGCACTCCAAACAGCATAACGAGGTTTCTCAACAATCTAAACAGAAAAACAAACAAACAAAGTAAAAATATTTCTCAATTGATTTATTTCTAACACTATATTCTTGTGCCGCATTTTGCCAATGTCGAACTCGTTGTTTAGCTTGTTTGATTTTGACATTGTACAAATGTGTTTGAGAATCAAATTGTCCATTAGTGACAAAACGTAGGACACGATAGAGTGAAACATGTTCGGAATAACCAATCGATAGATCGACAGCCCATAATTGTTGTTTATCAGTTTTAGCATCAATAAATGTCACAAAATCGATGTCCATGTAACCGAAGATATTTCGTTGTTTACATTGTTCGACAATTTTCGAACAAAACACATTGATCTCATGAGGATCAACACTCGATTGAGGTACAGATAGACCCCAACATGAAAATTGAGATTCAGCATGTAAATGATCACCTGAACAGATGATTTTATGTTGACCATCGGGCTCAATTGATAGACAAACAGTAATGGACGTAACTGAGTCCGATGGTGGATAAGCTTCGACAATTCCACCTTGTGCAAGATAAACTGTTAAATAATCTTGCCAATTATGATATTGAGTTTTATTTACAAAAATCGTATGTTCTTCGAGAACTGAAGGTAGTTCGGAGAGAATTTTCGCGTATGAATGTTCCTGAAAGAAGAAAAGGAATATCGAAAATAAAATTTAAAAAAAAAGCTCGTTACTTGTGCCCATTTATGAGACCATTTATCACCGAATCGAGCTGCTTCTTTGAGAACATTTTTGTAGCATGGCAAAAAACTGACAATATCGCAATAGGCGATACCCAAACCGTCGTAATCATCATCGATTTTGAATACCCATCGTTGGACATCGAGATGTTCGACTATTAATTGTGCTAATGATTCGAATAAATGTTGTTGATTGTAGATATCATATTCACCGAATGGCATTGGAACTTTACTAGCTTCAAAAATTCGTTTTGAACCAGATTTTGTCGAATATAAATACGATACTTCTGGTTCACAGCCTAAATGAAACAAAAAAAAAGAGTTTTTCGTATCGAAGAATAAAACGTAATTAACCAACCGAAAATCGGAATATCTAGATATTCGGATATGTAAAGATCATCGGCATGTGTAACACCAGTAACAATATAAGCTTCTCGACCTTGGATTAAATTTTTAATTCTAAATGTTTATTTTTCTCACAAATGAATAATTTCGATTTCTATCGTGTTTGGTCCTACCGTTTTAAAGCTTGTGGACTGTATTTAAGTAGAGTTGATAAACACATATTATGCATCTAAATTTCGATATTATCTTTTAGAAAAAAGCAAAAACTAACTTTTAACTTACAGGAAAACTATGCAGAGCTTCAGGTACAACAACCATAAATCTTTCTCGAGCAGTATTTGCCGCTGGAGATGGGCTTTGTCCAACATTCTGTTCAATTGATGCTCTTAAATTCATCTACCAAAGAAGAAGAAGAAAAAAAAAGAAACACTCGTGAAATTTTCATTTAAAAAAAAACGGATGCCTACTAATTTATTATAATATTGTAGAATTTCATCGTTGATATTCATTGGTGAAACATAGATAATATCAACATTAGGATCATCTAATTCGCATAGACGTCCAATTTGATAATTTTCTCGAATAGGTAAATTATTCAAATTTCTTCGTATACGTTGCGAAAGACCCATCGATGGTATATGAATAATAACTCGACGATTAGTCGAAATTGTTGGCCAACATCGTCGAAGTTCGTTTTGTTTCGTTTTAAATAGATCGATATGTCGATGACGAATAACTTTTAATTGTTTTCGAACTTTAGCTAATTTGCAGTAGGTTAACCAAGTGAGAGCAATGACACTTGCGCCCCATTTTCGTCGACGTAAACGAATATAAGCACGACGATCACGAAAACAACGCCAGTACGATTGAATGGCTACAGCAGCACGTTCTTTTCCACCGCTACCGAAAAATCGACGACCCTTTTTGTTTGAATTTGAAAGAAGATTTTTTTATGTGAATGAGAAATTGTCAACAGAAATTGATTTACCGGTCGTTTAACTAATTCTTCGACTTCATCTCGATTGATAACCGTACTCAATAGTTCTTCTACGGATGGTTTATGTTCAAATTCAATCGATTGTGCTAATTCAGTTACTCTAAAATCGTTTTAATAGACAAAATTATTTTCCTCATTCAGCGCTAAACTACTTTTCTCCATTGATAAATGCTATTGGTACGGCGTAATCATACATCAGTTTTTCTAATAACCGAAACACTGTAACAATATTTCCCCACATTAAACAATAGAATTGACGAAATTGTAGAAAATCTTCGGTTTGATCTTTTGTCATGCCATTTTGTATAACCAAACGGAACGCTTTCTTATATTCAAAATTCGATGCTGGCGTTGGCAATTGTCGACCAACCAATGTTCCCAGAGCACCACCACCACCACCTGTTCCTGTACTTCCTTTTTGCGTTTGATTTGCCGATGATTTACGTGATCCCATCGAAGGAACATCTTGAATCTTCGATTGAGTTATTAACACATTGAGATCTTGTTCACTTGGTTCAGTTAATAATGAACCACTCGACATATGATCGAGTACGATCGGTTGTGATAGTTTTTTATCAGGTATAGCAAGTATTTGAGTAGGAGCAGGTTCAAGTTGATAAATATATGCACTTGATTCGTCTAATCGAAACGAAATAGAAAACAAAAGATTGGAATTTATTTGTTTTGGAATCGAAAAAAAAACCTTTGACGAATGTTCGAGTGCGTGATGATGGATCATTGAGATTCGATTTTTTCGGTTGAATAGGCGACGGTTCAAGAGTAATATGTGCACCTTGCGGAATGATACCACGTTCGACTAAACTGATAATTCCTCGTTTAGCATCATCGGATGTTAATGGAACTGGATAATCCTATGATAAATAAATTGATTGAACGAAATATTTGTATTATTTTCTTATTTTCATACGATGGGATTTCTTCGTGTTCGAAGTGGAAGAATTCCAACAGGTTCAGTTGTTTTGCCTAACATTACATTTTTCGATGCCGGCTAAACAACAAAAATCATCGTTAAATCATTCAGCAACAACAACAAAAAACGACAAACCGTTCGTTGTAGTGGCTGTTTTTCAATTAATGGCAATTGAATACCGTAAGCATCGTGTAATAATTCACGATTTCGTCTATTAAATGGATTACGCAGAATTTTAGCTTCATATTCTAATCGAGCAACAGTGCCAGGTGCAACTAAACGTGGTTGTTGAGCACCTATGGATATAATTGGCATGCCTTCATTATGTCTTTGTCGACTAAATCGAAATAAAAACAAAAAAAAAGATCTTAAAATCAAACGGAAATGTTTTATTTACGATGAGCCAGCTGTTGAAATTGCATGTGATCTCGTACGTGACGTTCCAACCATACTCTCTTGTTGATTAAATGCACTTATTTCTTGATTTCGACTTTGTAATTGATTAAATGTCAAAGTTGCAACTGTATTTCCATTGAGCATATTTAAAACATCATCTGTTCGTTCCTAGATTAATGAAAAAAAAAACATTTTTTTGCGTAATAAAAATTATTTGTAGTCTTATACTTTTATGGCATGTTCAGTACGATTAATCATTTCCGATAGACTACTCGTATCGCCAGTAGTTCCTTGTTTAGAAACGAATGCCTTGAGTGTACGAAACTCATCTCGAATCTAAAGAAAAATACGTTTTGGAATTATCAAAACAAAACAAAAAACAGAAATCTACTTCTTGTAACATATCGGACACTTTCTCCGCATTGGCATTATTCCGATTAGATGTTGGTGCTAAGGTTATCATTTTCCTAAATAAACAATCCAGATCATTACGCGCATAAAATTATTTTCTTCATTTTCTCAATCTTGCGCCAAACTCATAAAAACTAACAATTATGCAACATACTGGACATTCATTGAACAATCTTATTTCGAATGGATCTTATTCATTTACAAATCCTGTCTTCGCATCCTTAGCTAGTTATTCATCATTGGCATTGTTAAAAATGCTCGGCATGTCAACATATACAATGATAGAACGTATTCGTACGGGCAATTTTCTTACGCCCGAAGATAATATCTACAAACAATTCTTCAATCGAATTGGTTTAACAGGCTCAACAACGGGCAATCGAAATGAAATTGTTGAACGTGCACGAAATAATCATTGGAATGATTTGGAAAATATCATACCATTTGTTCTCATCGGCATTTTTTATGTTGGTACTCGACCTAAATTTGACTGTGCTCTTTGGCATTTTCGACTATTTCTCTTTTCACGTCTTCTACATACAATTGCTTATCAAGTAAATTCTTTCATTCGAATAATCATTGTTCGTTCTTGAAATTAAATTTAGATTCCATTACCTCAACCAACACGTACAATCTCATGGTTACTAGGTTATTCAAGTATAATTTCAATGTCAATTCCTATTCTTCGTTCAATTCAATTCTAATTACTTACCAAACAATAATATGATTCGAGCAAAAAACACTTTGACTCTTTTTTTTTTATTTGAAATTTTCAAAAAGAAGAAAAACCATTTGAATTGTCTGATGTCTCGGCAATGGACCTCTATGAATTCATCATTACAAAAAAAAGAGAACGAAGAACGAACGAGCAATGAGGTAAATCAATGGCAATTTTAATGGACCAATAAATTGATTTGTCTTTGAACACAACACACGTACAATGAAATTCGATTGCTATGATAAATATTCATTAATTCTCCTCAGCCTTTTTGTAAATGTCTTTTGTTTAAAGAATCAAGGTCTTCCGAGCCGTTTTTTTTTATCATTTTGATTTAAATAACCATATGGTACTTGATGTAATCGGTAGGAGAAATCATTTCAAATGTTGAACAAGCGCGCGCACTCAAGAGAGAGAAAAAGAACTATGTTCGAATGAAGTTTACAACATCATTTGATTAGATTAAGAAAGATTTTGTTATGCAATCGAAATGAATAATAATAAGTCGATATTGTCGACATATTCGAGGTTGATTTCAGGTCTCTCGCGTTCTCAAGAAAGATTACGACTAAGTTAGCATCGTTGTCAATCTTGCTTTGCCTTCATCGTGTCAGAGTAAATAAGGTCATTCTCTCCGTTCGATTAAGATTTGTTTGTACAAATGATCTTGTCTATTTTGTCATATCATTAATAAGATATTTCATCATGCTTGTACATATTTGATAGATTCGATTACATGAGTGGTCGGTTTTTTTTTTAATATCAAACACATTCGATTTCTATCGAGTTCTTCGAAAAATCTGATTTTCTTCTGATTAACATTAGACGTGTTTTGTATAAGACCCGCCATTATTGATCGATTTATCATAATCTAATTATGCTGATTGCTTTTCTTGTCCAGACATAGTGAGTGAAATGTTGATGATCACGATCAGTTTTTCGTGATCGTTCACTGTCTAGAACAAACACTTGTATGATGATGATCAATCATCATTAGAGAACATCGAATAGAGAAAGAGAGAGAGAGAAAGAGAGCGAGAGGGCAAGAAAGGGAGAGTTTCGATTGCATCATCTTTACATTAGAGGTCAGCTCGCACAGAACGAGATCGAACTAATGATTATTGGATGAACAGAATACAACAGCTGTTACTTTCTACTGACCCTGAGACGCTTTTTTCTTCTTTCTCATCTCGCTTTTTAACATATTCGTTCCTTTGTAGATCCGAAAGTTGTCGATAGAAAATAAGAAATGTTTGACTCATATGAGTATCAACAATCTTCAAGTATGGCATCGACATGCGACATTGAATCCATGGATGACATTCCTCCACCGCCAACATCATCATCATCAATTCTATCACTCAATGATGATTTAACACCAATGCAAACACAAAATTCCGTTGTACTCCGATTTAAAGTTTGTTTTTTATTTATTTCGAAGACAAAACGTCTTTTTGATTTTTTTGTTATAGAAAAAACGTAAACGTAAACTCGATGCTGACACCGTTTCACTTCGTTCACTCGAAGATCTCGTTCTTGATCATTACCAACAAAAGAAACGTCTCTCTCTTCCTCGTCTATCTTCAGTCTCGGAATTATTAAGTCCAATGTGTGATCGTGTTATAAATATGTTACAAACAACTAAACAAACATCATCATCATCAACGAATCTATTAAATCTACTCAATCATCATTCGAATCAGAATATCTATTCAATTCGACGTAAACCATCATCACCGGATACAGTGAAGAAATTTCGTGCGGCTTGGTCAGAAACATGCGATGGAGAAAAACTAAAACAAACGATGACAGCAACGGAAATCGAACGACAAAATGTTCTCTACGAATTATTTTCTGAAGAACAACAAATGATTGAAAATTTAGGTTTAGCACAACGAGTACATTGATCACAAGAAATAAAAATATTGAATTCAAATTCATCTATTTCCTGTAGGTCTATCGAAATGGAATGAAAACATTGAATATTCTAACGGATTTCGAATTGAAACAAATCTTCGGACCATTAGAAGATATTCTACCGGTACACGAAGGTAGATTTTCTCGATCTAGTTTGTTATTTCTTTTGAAAATCTTTTAGATCTACTGTATCGTTTAAAACCGAAAAATAACAGTTCGTCAATCGATGCTATTGGTCAAATCTATCTCGAATGGGTATGTCTTGTGTTGCTCCTCTCTTTTTTCGAGAGAAAAACAAAGTTAACTAAAATTTTACATCTTCAGTTTCAGCGTATTCGTTCGTGTTATGTTTCCTATTGCTCGAATCTAATCAATGCTAAAGAATTACTCGATGCTAAACGATGTGAAGAAAATGGCCGAGTTGAAGATTATCTCAAGCGTTGTACGGATTCAGGTTTTAGTCGAAAACTTGATCTATGGGATTTTCTCGGTTCGTTCACGCAAACATAAATCAAATGATTTTATTCGAAATTAAACTCATTTTCTAGATCAACCACGAAGTCGTCTTATGAAATATCCGATTCTATTCAAACGTATTCATCAACGAGTAAGATAACAGTATTTCATTTTGATTTTCTTATCGAAGATCTATCTAGACAAAGGATGGACATGAAGATAAAGTCATTCTTCTCGAAACAGTAAGTGATATCGACCACAGGAGAGCCGAGATATTTATTTAGTTTTTTCTTTGATAGATTAAAATTGTCGAAGAATTAATCGATGATGTTAGTCAAGCGACGTCAGCACAACATTGTTCGAATGTTACTCAACGATTAGTTTATATGAATGATGAACAAGTAAAAAACATCTTTCGATAGAAAATTTCTTGAATCATTCGATTTGAATTTAGAAACATCCGTTAATTGAAAAACAAACGCGAATTTTGTGTCAAGGCGAATTGAAAAATAATCGTGGACAAGTAAGACGAATTTCAAAGTTGAACAAAAAAATATTTGGTATTCAATAGAAATTACACGTATTTCTCTTCGATGAAATTCTCGTTTTTACACGTGTTGCAACTCGAAATGGTTTTAAATCGTATCAATTAACAAATTATCCGATTCCGATTTCATGTCTTATCGTTGAAGATATTGAAGACGGTGTTAAAATTCCTGAATTATCATCAGGAAGTTTTTCTCGAACATTATCCGGATCGAAACCTGGTTTGTTCAACTATCTGATCGATCAACTATTTTCTTTTTCATTTAGCACGAAATGTTTTTCGCTGTTCATCATCAACAATCGAGAATAATAATAATAATACTCGAACGATTTCAATGTTATTACAAGCACATGATATGTACGATAAACAACAATGGCTTAGTGCCTTTCGATCAATTCATAAATCTTAAATTTGACCAATTTTTACTATTTAAACAAATATTCGACCTTTTTCTCTGTATAAATCGTTGTTGATTTCAATGCTAATATAATAGAATTATGTTTTATTTCTGTTTGTTTGTTGTTTTTATGGTTCATAGAACAATATGCGTTGATGAAGTGTTCTTTTTGTAGATATGTCGAATTACAAATTGATCTATTTTGCTGGACGAGGTCTTGCCGAAACCTCGCGCATGTTATTTCAAGCTGCTAATCAATCGTTCGAAGATTACCGATATCCATTTGAAATCAAGGACGGTCAATACATTCGACCCGAATGGGATGCTGATAAATCGAAATATCTCTATGAGAAAATTCCCGTACTTGAAATCGATGGAGGCAAATATGTCATCGCTCAATCGAAAGCGATCGAACGATATTTAGCACGAAAATTTAATTTCTTAGGCGGTAATGATATCGAAGCAGCCTTAATCGGTAAACTATCTATCGTTTGTGATTTTGATATATTTTGAATTTTCGAATAGATGCTGCTGGTGAACAGATTTTGGATATTAAACAAGCCTATAATAAAGCAAAAACAGCTGGTGGTGATGCGGTGAAACAATTCTTTGCTGAAGATTTAAAGAAAACATTTGCAGTTTTCGAAAAACAAGCAAATAAAGATCAATCAGGATATTGGATCGGTTCACGTTTATCATTATTCGATATTCAACTCTATAATTTAATTCATTTTTTTGATGATCAACAAAGTGTTCAACAAGCTTTAGAAGGCTGTTCAACATTGAAAGCTATTCACGATCAAGTCGAACAAACACCACAGATTAAAAAATGGCTTCAAGACCGTCCGCAATCTATTTTTTAAATAAAAAGAAAAGAAACCGTGATTTTTATGAGATTTGAAATAAAGAAAGATTATTTTTAAAGTTAAACTTAAAAGTCTTTTTCGAATGTCGATCGAGTTACTGTGATTAATAATCAATTTACCTTAGAATAAAATTCATTCGTCCTCTAAATTCTCAACGTAAAAGAACAACGTCAGATTTCTTTTTTCTCATTGGTAGTTCGCACGTACGTTGGTACAGCACGGATCTAAACATCATGACTCATGATCAAATAGTTGCTTGTCATTGTCAAGTAGAGTTCTCATAGTTTAGTTTTTATTTACCTTTGTTTTTCTTTTATCATTTAGAACGTTTCTTTCTCATATGTAGATAAGAATTAGTCAGTATTGTTTTTTTTGTGTTTTGTTTTTAAGCATAGACATTCAACGAAAAGATTATTTGGTTGAAAAATGTTTACAGTCAATCATTGGTTTCATCGAAATCCTTTAAAATCAACAGCTGTGGTCTCATTCGATCTTCGAACATCGCCATCGAGCATCGATGCGATGCAAATATGCCGGTATATTGCCTCTTTTGTCTTTATCAAAAACAGAAAAACGAAAATTTGTGCATTCGATTTTCTTTTCAAGAGACCTTCGTCAATTACGTATTGAACTTTTACAGTTACTATGTAATCCAACACTTGAACAGCCCGCTGTTCGTGATGCATTCGATCGATATATTTCGTTATTAAGTGGATTTATTACACCACCTGAAGGTCCGACTGATGATTCGAAATTACGTTATACTACTCGATTCTACTGGACTGATTCGTTGACGAAAACCGATGTTATTACGTTCGTCGAATTGTTTTCATCTGAAAAGATTTTCAAATATTTTTCTTTCAGAGATGTTCAAGATATTCAATTTGAAATCTGTTGTATGACAATGAACGTCGCTATGTGGTATACAAAACATGCTGCCTATGTTGCCTCGAAAAGTAGCACGTAAATGAATCTGAAATCCAACTTTATTTTTGTGGAAAACTGAAAATTTTCTCTTTTATTCTATTCAAAAATAGGCCAAGTGATAAAGATGCACTTGAGATACACAAATCACTTCGAATTGCTGCTGGAATATTTAAACATGTTCTGGTTTGTTGATACGAAAAAAAAACAATCATTTTCAGATTCGTTTTTCTTCTCAACTAGGATGTTGAAATTCGAAAATTACATGATGTTAAATTACCACCATGTTCAGATATGAATGATAAAATCATATCGGCTTATTATTACAGTTGTTTAGGAGAATTTCATGAAGGTTTGAGAATTAACTCACAGAGAGAGAGACGGTTAATTCAATGAATTTTAGTTACTGTCGCACGAGCCATGAATGCGAAACAGGATAATGCATTGATATCGAGTATTTGCTCTCAAATTTCGCAATATTTCGAATCGGGTGGTAAGAGATTCAACATCGAAATCAATTGTCTTGCAAAATAATAACTCGTGTCTAGGTCAACAACTTTCGTCCTTAGACGATAAAATTGTGGGACAATGGCGAATGTATTTTAATCTAAAATCAAAATTTTATTTAGCTGAAGTAAATATTTACTCTTGTATCCATCAAGTCGTATTTGTTTTTTTTATTAATCTCAGGCACGAGCATATCAAGCATTGGAATTTTTGAAAAAGAACGATGCACCAAATGCATTGAAATCTGCTGAAGAAGCCAGCAAAGGTTTGTTAAGAATGCAGATCATGTTTGTTTGTTGATTTTCATTTGTTTAGTTCAACAACAAGCTGCTAGCTTCTGTGAACAGTATTCGAAAGTCAAAGGGGCTGGTTCACCACAACGACATCCATTTTTTCTTCAACTTGACTCATTAATTCGTCGCGTACAATCAACAGTTGAATTCGAAAACAACGTTATGTTCGTTCTTTTCGTACCTTTAAAAGAAAAATAGAAGAAATTCTTTTCGTTTCTTTAGTCATCATAAACGAGCTGCTACGGATTTACAACCACTTGCTTCGAATGCTACACATGGAATTTTACAAGCTGAAGATTATGTTCCAGCGAAATTGAGCAGTCTGTTTTCGACACAAGCTTACAACGCTTTTGATCTCGGTCGAAATGTTGGCAAAGTACTTTTATCCATTTTCTCTTTCTTCCTCGGTCATAAACGTATTTTTCTTCTTTTTTTAGCCGTACAAGGAAGACAAACAAGCGCGTGAAATTAAAGAAGCCCGTGAAATGCCGATTCCATCAGGTATTCCACCCAGCGAAAGCGCGTGTATCATTGCTTAAACAACAAATAAAAACCAAGACCTTCATTTATACTGTACATTCTCTTCTTTTTCTTTTTCTTCTTTTTTCAAACAATTATTAACATTTTATGCATATGAAATAAAATATATATATGCGCATATAGAAAAACGAACGCAAAACAAATCAAAGTACTTCACATTATTATTATTATTCTTTGCTCAATAAAAGAAAAGAAAATTGGTCTAAAAATTTGCGGATATATATCTTCGTGGCATATAAAAATAAATAAAAAATAGTAGTAATGGTATACCAATAATTAATGCCAAAATTAGTAATAAAGGTGTGACAATAAATGTTAGGAGAAAAATTAATATGCAAAGACAAATACGTTGAACGATTCCAAATTCAAATTCTTGAGAATAATTGTAGAATTTTCTCGTGAAAAATATCGGCAGAAATATTAAACATACTGGAATAGCAATTAGAAGAAATAGGATAGCTATAAATGGCGTTAGAATCCAAGATAAAATTAGAAATAGAATAGATCGACGTTTCGACCAACGTTTTTGACCGTAAAATGTACAACCAGTCGGAGTTATAAAATGTAAATTATCGACTTCTTTCATACATAACCAACAAAATTCACAAGTACATATCGCACAACGAATATGATTACACGAACCATCGTTGAGTTTTTCAATTGGACTTTTGCCTAGAACAACAGAAAACGAATCGAATATCATGTTGTGTTCAAAAGAAAAGCAAAAAAAAATATCGAGATGAAATTTCATATATCCGGTAAACGGATACTGTGTGAGAAGAAAAGAAAAGAAAGACAGAAACGTACATCGGGGACATGGACGAATCAGACCGCCATTAGAACTCGATTGCATGAGCATTTCTAAAGTTAGATCTTGAGTTGCTCGTTGAGCAGCAGCCGTATCACATGTTAAATTCGGATGCCACACCTGCGAACAACGTTGACAAAACGGTCGTTGACAAACAGAACAATCGAATTTATTTGCTTTTCGAGAGTTTTCAACAAGTACGGCAAAATTACAATCGGGATATCTAATCAACAGACAAACAACAATCTATGCAATTTCCAATCGAATAAGAACACATACGGGCACCATCTTGTGTCGGGCATTTTCTGTAGGACACGTTTTAACATAAATGTTTCATAACGTTCATACATTTGTTGATCATTGAGTATACGTTTGATATCATTCGGATGAAGAATTTGTTTACATTCACTATTCGGACATTCTAAGATAGTAAATGAACCATTTCGAATTTTTCCGTAGAGATATGTTTGTAAACATGATAGGCAAAAATGATGTTTGCACATTTGAAGATTTTCACATTCGTTCGTCGAATAACATATTTCACATTCGTTGAATTGCGTATGAAAATTTGTTATAGTTGTGACAACAGAATGCACGCAAGTATCGTCAATAGTTTGAATTGAATTCGTATCATGAATAGCCGGTAGAATAGTCGATGATGCCGTCGTAGACAAAATTGGATTGATATTGAAATTATTTGACATTCGACGAAAAAATGTTTGAGGAAGAATTTCATCTGTATTTGACATTGCGCCTGACGGACTTGTTATACGTTTAATAACATCTGTTGCACGAATATCGATTATGGACGATGATGCATTCGATGTTTGAGAACTTGTTCGGTGACTACGTGAATTTGTTAGTTGATTTTCATCATCACGAGTTGGAAGCGAAAGAACAGTATGAGCTTTTTGCTGTTGTTGTTCATTCATTGATGGTGACTGTGGTTCAGTAATTGGATGTATTTTATGATGTTTTTTCGTGTTGAACGATGACGATACCTCGTTTGTGCTCATGATTTATTTCATCAACAAAATGTGCCGATGATACTAATCGAATTGTTTTTCTTTTCAATGTGTTGCTATTAGTTTTTTTTCTTTCGACGAATAAATGAAATAGGAGACATTCTATTAGTACTTCACTCTAAAAAACAGAAGAAAAAAAGAGAGAAAAATAACAATTTTCTTCACTAGTTTGTCGCACATCATGATGCAGAACAGACCTCATCAAATGTCGAAACGTTTCTTTCTTCTTCACCTGAAGCGAATGTTTTTTTCTTTTTTTTTTTCTAAGGATTTCTATTCATGTCATTTGACTAAAATAAACAATGTTAATAAACAAAATTTAAAAAAAAAAAAGCTGAGACTTCGACTTTATCACTTGATAACTAGTTTCGACTTTTTTTGTCAACAAGAAAAAAAAACACGCACTGTCAGGGGGAGAAATTGACCGATAACTAACTGACTGACTCATGGTTTTTCGTTCTGTATAAATGTTCTGTTCTTCTATTTACTCAAATCATTCGCGTCGGTTTTTTTTATACGTTTTCTTCTTCTGTGTTGATCGAAAAACGATTAGTCGACTAAGAATTGATAAACAATTTGATGAGAATATTTACTCATCATTTTTTCTCTTCTCGTTCTTTTCTCTTCTTCCTTCTTTTCGATTGTCAAGGAAATGAGACATATTCAAATAAATGTCTAGTCACTAATGTACATTCTTTGACAACAAGGGGACATATTTCTACGAAAAACAAAAACGCAAAACGAAATTGAAATTGTTTGATGCATTTATTTTCTACAATTAGTGAGATTAGTTCGATCACACTACGGAAATTATTAACAGATAAAAAAGATATCTTTGAGTAAATTTTGTTCTTCACAATCGACATAATTCGTTGTTGGAGTTGTTGTTAGTTGTCGACGATGTGATGACGAAGTTTTCTTCTCGGAAATGGACTCATTCAATGATGAAATCAAAAGGTCTTCATCATTTGTCGGCATATTGAAACGCTGAGTTTGAATCGAACGAGTACTATTACTCGTTAGTTTATCAGGAATTCTTCATCGTGGAAAAACACAAGAAATATATAGAATTGTCGACATTTTGCAAAGAAAATATGTTTACTTGTTGACTATTGGCGTTGGTTGTTTGACAGGCGACGTCGCTCGTTCGACAACGGCTGTTTTGCATTCTCGTTTTATTGGCGAAGTCGCACGTGTTGTAGTTTGAATTGATGTTGACTTCGAAACTTGCTCCATCGATGAATTAGCAGTCGTTTTTTGATGAAATTCTTTCTCAAGTATTTGTTGCTGAAGATGACGAAGAAGAAAAACAACAACCAATAGAGCATTCAGATGGATATAAAAGCGTAAAGTTACTTGTTTATGAAGTAATTCTAATTGTTTTTCCATCATTAATTGTTTCAACTGAAGTTGTTCAGTGAGAATAGATGATATTGGACGCTGTGGAGCAGGTTGTTCTTTTGGAAGAACATTAATCGGAGTTGACGACTGAAAAAAGAAATTAAACTCAGGAATGACATACATATATGTATTTTTTTTGTAGAAACCTACTCGTTGAGGATTGGGAAACTCATTTGCTTGAGGCTTTTTCTCATATTGCGTTAGCATAGTTTTTGTTTGATTATATCGTTCAAGGAGTTCTTTAATAAGATTATTTCATGACTAGACATTGAATGTCAAACAAGAATAGATTTACTTTGATTATCTTTCATTAATTTATCATAATCAGTTAATAGACCTTTCATTTGTCCTTGGAATGTTTGTCGTTCTTGTTCGAGTTTATTTTCGACTAATTCTTTTTCATGACTAAGACTAAACAAACATATTTGAATATATGCGACGCGTATACGTATGTGAAAGAAAAATGTGTTCTACCGTGCGAGCTCTTTGATTAGATTGGCGATTTTTAATTTATCTTCCGGGTTTAAATCTTTGAAACTTTTGGGGATTTCAACTGAATTCGCTGGCGGAGCGGCTTGTTCAACAAAACGAACGCTATTCGACGCACTTGATGTCTAATTTTTTTCAAGAAAAATATATTGAAAAACTTTCAAATTCTACAAACGCACTTTTGTTCGAGGTTTGCTTATTACCGATGGAGCAGTTTGTTTATTAGTTTTGATTTGTACATGTTGAGCTATTGGCTTTGGAATAGTCGAATTTTGTTCTTAAATCAAGAGAATAGATAAAGAAAAACAATGGAAATATGTTTACCAGCCGCATTTAACCAACGTATTTTAACGGGCTCTTCACTAGGTGGAATGAGATTCTCTTCATTCATGTTTACAATCTACAAAAGAAATCAATGGATGGATGAATGGATAAATCAACTTGAATCTTTTTATTTTTGTTTAAAATTAAAAATGAAATCACAAAAATCATCAGATGATTTTATTGCTCGATTGAATCGTAAGCTTGTTGAAAATTCTCATAAAAACCCTAAAATGATCATAAGTTAAAATTTCATAGTTGTTGTTGTTGTTTTACTTTAAAAAATCGTAAATAATTTTCCAATGATTGCGTTGACGTCATTTCTCGAATCGAATGCATAGACAATTGCGGCGCACCAACATCAACTGTATACATTCCAAGACGAGAAGCAAGAATTGGACCAACGGTTGTACCACAGGGCATGTCGTTTCTCATGCAAAATTCCTTGACAAACAAAATTTTTATTCAAAATATTCAAATACAAATCACTCAACTTGAATCGGAACTTGACTTAATCGGGCAACTTCTTTCAAAATCGTTGCTGTGTAAGCTGTAGTAGCATAACGATTGGAACAATTTGTTTTAACAACAACACCGCCATTGGATAATGACGGTCGATGATCACGATCATGAAGCGAACTGTAGTTTGGATGAACAGCATCTACGTAGCAAAATTTTCAATATCGAATAGAATTAGTTTGTTTGTTTTTTGGAGATCCTACGAGCCATATCAGCAGAAACAAGGAATGAATTGGCAATTGACCGTTCGTATTCGTCACGTGTTAAACGACGTAATGTATGTTGAGTAAATTCACTCATTGCACCTTGAGCACTTTCAGAGCCAATCTAAAATCGAAAATACTCACGTTTTTGTCGAAATTCGAAAAAGATCCTGATGATAATTACTTCTTCGTTATCATATAACAAAGCAGCACGAATGAATCTTTCATTTGGTAATGAATCCAATGAATTGACCAAACCCTTTAGAAACAAGCAGATGTCTTTGATTTTCTCTCTCTCGACCTCGAAATTCTTCTACTTGAATAGCACAATAAGCGCTCATTTGATTGTCCAATCGACCGGAATAAATAAATTCGTTATTGAGTCCACCGACAGTCGATGGTTGAGTATCAGCAAGCATTAAATCAAAATTAATAATATCTTCAAAAGCACATCCACATTCTTCAGCAAGTAAATTTAATAATTGTAAATGATGTTTTTTGCTCTAAAAGAACGAATCAACTCAGAAACTTGAATAGAATCGATGAATATTTTGTGTACTTCATCGGATTGTTCGACTTTATTTAATTCGTTTTCGACTTTCAAAGCTAAAACTGGTTGTCTAAGAAGAATTAAATTCATTGAATTTCTTTATTTTAATGTCTCGATTTATTTACAAATTATCTTGTTTGTTGATTTCTAATTTTTCATTTGTATCACGTTTAAGATGAATAGCAATCGTTGGAATGCGCACAATTGGTCGATTGATATGCACTAATTTTTGATTAATCTTTCCATTCGGAGTCTTCTAATTCAAATTTACAAGAAAAATCAATCTAATTTCTGTTCAATTGTACAAACTCGAAAGAAAACTCGGCCAGCTAATGTCAAATCACGATCGAACCATGTATGCCAAATACCACCGCCGTAGCATTCAACATTGACTTGTAAATAACCGCTTTCTTCACGTTTTGAAGCCGGTTTAACCTAGAAGTATTCTTCATTGACTTTTCGTTTGTTTGCAAATCAACGAACTCGAAGATGTGGCGAATCGGTATGTGTTGCTGTCAAAGCAAAACCATTGCCATTGATATATTTTCCTCCGACAGCGAATGCAGCAATACACGATGCATTTTTAATGACAAAATACTATTGAAAAGAAGAAAATTCAAATCAGTCAGTATCGTTTTCGAATTACTTTGCCCAATGGTTCAATATGCCATTTGTGACTTTCTTTTAATTCTTTAAAACCCGATGATAATAATGTTTCTTTGACCTTATCAACACCTGAGACGAGAAAGTATTTAGAATGCAAAATAACAACAAAAAGTCTTACAATGAAATGCTGTTGGACTTTGATTGATAAAATTCAAGAAACCTTGAACATTTTCCGATACTACGTTCGATTTAGTTGACATCTGAAAATGAATAAAATTTTTGATGATATCATCCGTTATCGAACTGATCATACCGTTCGAATGAAAAAATTCGATAGACTTCTTTTCATCTTAAAGAAAAGTCGATAACAACAACAAAACAAAAAAGAAAACAACGTTCTTAAGAATAGATGTGTATAACTATATGTATAATTTAGATTTGTTTTAATATAAAAACAAACGTAGCACGAGATTAATGAAATAATAGAAAAAAAAACAAAACAAAACCTAACCGTCGAGAAAAAGAATATTGCTTAACAATAAAATAGATGTTGAAATTGAGGAAGAATAAGTTTAGTAATTAATTTCTGTCCAAGTCCATTTTTGACCGGTATTTTCCGCGTCACATGGACTTAGTTTTAAATTATTGCCATCAGTTTCCATACAAAGTTTTTCTCTATTGCTTCGAATCTGTTGAGTAGCCTGAAAATAAAAACGATGATTTCCTAGGAAAATCATTTTCCAATCAACTTACTGCATCCCATTGCCATTCACCAGTGGGATTCCAACGACCTTGATGATCCAAACAGAATTTTTTCTTGACTATTTCATGATCGGATATATAACAATGTTCACCGGACGAAATCTCTCCGCCTTCATTTAAACGCCAAACTGCCTAAATAAATAAATAAACAAACAGAAAAAATATTTAGGCAAAAGCACGCCTTCTCTTACCTGTCGATAACAGGCACCTACACCGATTGGTTGACCAAATGAAGCTCCTCGATCATTTAAACAAACTGAATGTTTAACATTTTTACACTAAAAATCAATCAATCTCTTCGTTGTTCATCGCTTTTTTTTCTTATTCATACTTCTCCCCAGACGATATTTTTCGGTGGCGGTGGAAACTTTTGCAGAACATCATAAGCAATCGTTTCCATAAACCATTTAAATGATTTACATTGTAGTTTTTCTCGTAGTTTCTTTCGATCGGATACATCTCCATAGTTCAAACTACGAATACTTGGCTCACGAATGTAATAATATTCCGCATATTCATCCATCCAAACTTCAGCTACACGCATGTGATTAATCGATGTCTGATGGCCACTAGTACCGGGCACGTGAGACGAATGACTTCGAGGACCACGATAGGCATGAGCTACATGAGAACATGGAACCCATTCGACAACACCACCGCATTGCCATACTCGAAATGATAATTCGTATCTAAATACGCAAAAAAAAACAAATTATTCAAGAAGAATATCGTTGATTTACTGTTCAGCACCCCAGACTTTAATACCGGGATCGTATGCGCCCAATTCGAAAAACCACTGACGATCTATGGCAAGGAGGCCACCAGCATGCGTCGGTGACCTAGAAAATAAAATTCAATTGATTTATTCAATAAAACTAAATCATTTCTACCAATAAGGTTCCGATGAATATTTTCGTTTTTTTAATTCTTGTTCAGGAACTTCCGTTTCCTTGTACAAAAATCCCCACTCCCAAATGCCTCGAAAGTTCGATGAACCATAGATATTCGTATGTTCTAAAGTTTTCCATTCGATTCCATCGACAATCGGCACAGCCAATGCTTTACGATTGATTGCAATACGCGTTAGCAATGGCGGTAACCAATTGACTATGCATTCGCAATGCGCATCGAGAATAACAATAACATCGCCAGTTGATTTCTCAGCACCGAGTGTACGTGCAGCGATTAAACCGACACGTTCGCCCGTTCGATAGAGTTTAACAAGACCATTCCAACGTTGGATATACGTTTCCAAACGACCTTTTAAATCCTCTAGAAGAATTTTGAATTTGATTATTTGTCGAAAAGAGAAATGCAATTTGATTGTTTACCATCTTCACTACCATCGTCAATGAGAATAATATCTTTGAGTAATTCTTTTGGTGATGTATTAATTATACTATGTACTGTTCGTAGAAGAACACTCCAACCTTCGTCAAAAAAAACGAGAATCACAGATGCTGTTGGAAGATATTGAACATCAGGATAGATCCAATTTTTACATCTAATCAATTCATAGAACGATGAATTCAATTGGAAAATTTATTCAATTTACTCGGCTGGTCGTGTGTCTTTGATTTGTCTGTCCAAAGAGATTTTATCCGATGCAACCATATTGAAACCGTATCGAGATATAGTTCGCTCTGCTGCTTTGTCTTCTTCAGGAGAAAGTATGACAGGCACACCTCCTTCTCCTGGACCATTCGTCGTTATTATTTCTTTTGGTTCATAATTTCCTAATCCATCGCTCATAATTGGTTGTAAATTATTCGCATTTCCTGGATGATTCTTGACGGCTGAATCTACTATCACATTCTGTTCAAAAGAAAAAAGTCGAACTACTAATAAATCAATCCGAAAATAAAAGTAAATAGTCTACCGAAGGTTCATCGATAATCGTCTGTACACTATTGGAATCTAATTTTGACATTAGAAATGGTACAGATAGAACCAACAGAGCGAGTCCGATGAGAAAACGAATCGTTCGATTAATTCGACAACGCATGATACTCGAAGACTACTTTCTATTTATCGAGGCTCGAAAGTAACCACGTCTACCACTTATGTGTCCATGCAGTTGTCGCGTACTTGCTTTTGATTGATCGAATCTTTCAGACAAATCCGTGAAATACAATGCATCATCAGATGGCGTTAGTTATTGGCCACTGATTTCATCTACAGACAATATTATATGTAAATTATTTTCTTCTACAAAAGTATTTTCCTTCAAGGATTGACAAGTTAATAAATTACTCAAAATTCGTGTTTTTCTTTTCTTTCGTCAATAAACATCGCTGCTTTCTCGAGCACAAGCAGTCCATAGCCATAGATAGGCACACATCCCAGTCACTATTGAAATATCGGTATGACGAAACAGACGAAGAAGAAAAAAACGAACGAAAAAAGGCACATGAAAAGAAAAATATCTCAAGCGTAAATAGAAATCGTCGTCATTTACTGACATAAAAATGGCCTCGACAATCATATTTTGCCTAATAAAACTCGTCAATCCTTTCGATTTATTTTTTTTTCTTTATTTCTAGATTATCGATATCAACTAATTTTTTGCTTCACTTTTATCATGGGTAATACCATCAAATCACGTCTTCATCTACGTAAAAAAGGTGATCGACCGGATCACAACGGTAATTCAAATACAGCAGCAACATCGAGTTCTCATGCTGCTGCAAACGATATCGATGAACAGATTATGAACGCACCGAATCGTGCACGTGCCGTCGAAACTACACCATCAGAACCTGTTCAAGAACCAGTAACATTGACACGAGGTCGACCATAACGCAATCAATCTCTCCACAACAAATCACCAATAATAACATTCCTTCTTTTTACTTCTTTTCGTTTGTAAAAAAAAAAAACTCTTCTTCAATAAAATATCATCTGATCCAATTTTTTTTCTTGAGAAAAGCAACATAGTACTACGTTCGTCTTCTTTGAAAACATCTAATCAAAATTAAATATCTACTATATAACGTTAATGAAATGCATCTGTACCGATTACTTACGATTTTTCCAGTCCTTGATTAATTTTACTTTTTTCGATTATCACCTTATGAAATCAAACATTAGTTTCAACCTAGTCAACGTGAAACACGATAGTTTGTTTGACATCAACGTTAGCAAAAGCAACTCGATTTTTTTTACATTGAATAACAAAACGTCATACACGACGAAATAAATATGGGCAATCGAACATCTCGCAAAAAGAACGCTTCAACACAAACAATTAACATCGATCGACAATGTGCACCCGAAAATCTTCTAGATATTCATTATAAAATGGTTGAAAACGATTTACTTCGGCATTATACAATCATCGATTCCAAACTTAATCCACATCAAAATTTAGTTAGTATGCATAAGAATGCGGTACTCATCGCGCTGAACAACCACAAGAACTTAACTTTTCAGAAAATACCCAACTATCAGCAAGCCCAACGTATTGTTTATCATTTGTAATGATATATTTCATTTCTGTTTTAACTTTTTCATTGAATAATAATAATAAAAAAGAGTACATGATGTTTGTTCTTTAATCTCTATTCATTAATTGCCCCTAACTTCAAAAAGAAAACAACTAATTAATATGATGAACATACTCCTATTAATCAGAACAGATAAACGAATAGAACGTCGTATCAAGTTAAATAGGAACAGAATTTGAACGCAAATCATTCACTTTACAATTCAATATTCACTAAACATTATGGATCCATACACACAAACTTATCAATATTATCCAGCATCACCATCAATGTCATGCAATTATGCAAATTATCCACCAACTCCAACTCACACAACAACATCATATTGTAATTGCTGCTGTTCATCAATGCCATACTATCAACCACCAGCATTTATTTTCTCTCCTCCAACATCTCCTTTTATTCCACAAATACCTCAAGTAAGTTCATCAACACCATCGCCGCCAGCATCTTCAACAACAGCGAAATCTGCTCGATTGCAATATTCAAACAGAGATCGATATGTTCTCAATGAACTTTTCAAACGAACACCATATCCAAATGGTAAACGTTCTTCTTTTTTAAACTTTTGTTTCTCATTCGGTTTTATTTAGCCATTCAACGTGATATTATCGCTCGACAACTTGGCATTAGTCAAGAACAAATTCGTATCTGGTTTCAAAATCGTCGTCGTCTACAAACACAACGTGACAACGGCGAACGATTAGCAACGACCAACGAACTTCTTGCCCTTCAACAAGGCAAATCATCGATCAATGCCAATGATCTACGTCAATTATTGACCGACGTTATCAAATATAAAAATGCACCACCACGTCTTCGACTCGACGAATCGTCATAAACAAACTTTTATTCTTTTGTTTCTGCACTTGTATTTGTGACAGTACTTAATAAAATATTCGTTATTTATAATTATTTTTTGAAAAAAATGACTATCTTGAGGTTAAAAGCTTCCTCTGCCTAGTAGTTTGCCATTGAGTGTATAATCTTTAGAATAATATCCTCGGGAATGTTTGTCGAACGATAATTTCGTCGTATTTTGTGCATCATTAGAATGATTCGTTTGAATTGGTGTCATAAATATCTCTTAACTCACATTGAATGACAATGTTGATGCCACATATTTTTATTTTCACAAAAATACGACGTAATTGCAGTTATGAGTAAAAAAATAAACATTTCGTCATCGTAGAATAGACTGGGTTTTTTTCCAAAGTCTAATCTTTCCAGCTGCTATAAAAGCTATTCTGTCAGCCGATGGAAAAAATAACTCAACATGTTTTTAACTATTATAATAAGACTAATTACTACTCTTACAAGCAGTGTATATAATATTTTTATTTTTCGTAAATCCAAACCAACAGTCTATATAATCGATCCTGATCAAGCTCAAATAATATTAAAATCAACGGATTATACTCGACATAAGCCGAATCATTGGTTGATTCATACATTATCTATTGTCAATCCATTTACGATTCCCAGTACATCATTGCTCAATGATTTCAAAAATGAAGTCAAAAATACTCTTGCTCATTGGATTAATGATAAACATTATGTGAATCTCATTGGAACAGTACGAAATTGTGTTGAATATCGACGTGCTTCTGCCTCACAAATTTGCCTATCGAAATTCGTCAAACAAGTGACATTAGACTCGTTTCTATCGGGAATATTAAATATCCGTGTTGATGAACAGTTTCTTATTGAAATTCCTGATTTGATTATCTATTTATGGAAACATCGAGATGATCAAGAAGCACATCATCGTTTACAAACATTGATTTCATCTCAAAGCGACACATTTTCCCAATCAAAATTTTGGAAACAAATTCAAACAATTCTTTCGAATCATTCGAACACAATTTCGACCATAGCTACAAATGAATTCGATGAAAAAATTCACAATTCATTGAATATCATTGTGCCTGGCTGGGAAACCATGTGGCGTGTGGTATTCTATTCTTTGCTCGAATTACTTCGACATCGAGAACTACTCGATGAACTACGAATTCAATTGAATAATCCGTCTGTATCATACAAAAACTGTCAATTACTTGAGAGAATTATCAAGGAAATTCTACGATTATATCCACCAACGAAGAACATCTATCGATACAACGAAAAAACCAACGAAAACTTTTGTATTCAGGTTCAAGCAATACATCGAAATGAGAAGATTTGGGGAGCAAACGCACTCGAATTCTATCCAGATCGATTCAAACAAAAGCTAACTGATAAGCAAAAAGATGCTTATCTGCCATTCTCAATCTCATGTCCAGCTCGACATGGTTTTGCCTATGCATTTGCTGGTGCAATTATTGCTGAGATTCTCAAGCAATATCCAAATTTGATCGTTTCAAACAATTCTTCCACTGTTTTGACTGATACCCTACTCGATATGTCGCGTGATTCTTATAAAGAACTGCTCGTAGAAATTCATTCTCAGTAAAATATATTATTTATTTTTTAAGAAGAATTAAAGTCGTATATGAGCTTACATAAGATAATCGTCGTGCATAAATCGGTAGTTTTTTTTTCCGTATATTTTTTTAAATCATAAATGCTGTTTGTCGTTCATTGTCGAAGTTTACATTTGTCACGGAAAGGCTCAACTATTTGATTTTTATTTTTGCATTTTCAATTGAAAATCAAACGTGAATCGGTAATATGTGTTTAGAAAAATAAAAATAAAAAGGTTATGAAGAAAATAAAATAATTGGAAGTGTCTATTTGTTGTGAGTTAGTTGAGAATTTTATTTATTGAGTGGTATTCCAATGAAAGCCCAGATGTTTTTTCGTTTGGTCTAATGTTTTAATATTTTGATTAACCGGTTTTGTTTCTGTATTCGATGGAGTTTGATTTTGTTTGCCACCTTGATTGTATTCATCGAAACGTTTCAATTCATCGACAACAGCCTAGAAAAACAATCGTTTTATACTACAAACTAGACGAACTCAAGATCTACTCGTTTCATTGGATAAGTATTTCGACCGTTTTCACCCATATATCCGATGACACGTCCTGTGTAATCTTGATACTGTTGTTTTTCGATTTCGTTGGTATGTTTATCCAATTGAACTTCTTCGAGTTCATTGGCTTTTAATTCTCGTTGACGATCTTTACGTTCTTGCTACAAAATTGATGAAAGAATATCGATAAAAATGAAAATCGTATTTTCAAGATTTTTACAGCTTGTTTCAAATGTGCTTGAGAATTGGCTTGAGCATTTTGTTTACGTTGTCTATCTTTTTCTTGTTGATAGAGCATAAACAAACGATCGCTTTCTTCTTTCTTTCGAAGCATATCAGCTTCTTCTCGCTCTTCCATTTCCTTTTCTGCTTGATGTCGTTTCATCTATTTTGAAGAAAAAAATTAACTTTTCGTTTGTTTTTTTCTTAATCTCGAACTGTTTCATATCGATGTTTGTCAATCGATTCTAAGATTTTTTGAGTTCGATTGTATTTTTCTTGTTCTTCTCGTCGTTCTTTCGCTTCTCGTTGTATTTGTGCTCGGATCATTTGAGTTTCGTAATCAGCTTCAGCACGTTTCTGCAGCGAACCCAAATAGCCAATCATATAATCACGTGCATCTTGTTTTTGTCTAAATTGAAACTTAAAACAACAACTTTGACATTGATTTTCAAATTACTGAGCAGCTTGAACTTCCTTTTCTCGTCTCAAACGAGCGATTTTCTTCTTGGCTTCAGCATAAAGTCGAAGATCTTCATCTTCTTCCTAAATAAACATGAAAAAAGAAAAATATTTACAAAGAAAGAAAGCAAAACAATCAACCTCATCTAATTGTTGTTCCATTCGTTTGACTTTGCGTTTATCTTCAAGTGCAGTGTCATACATTTTTTTCACTTCTTTTTGATTGAGTTTTTTGAAATGTTCTAACTCAGCATGTTCGAGAGCATTCTGCTCGGCTAAACGACGATATTCGGCGCCTTCGAGACGATCTTGTTGTTTTTCGTCGATAGATTTCATACGGCGTTGATCCATTCTTTAAATAGAGAAATATTTAAAACTCAAACAGTTAGGTTTTTATTTACTGAGCAAGTTGATATTTAGCTAAATCGGCACGATCTCTGAAAATAATCAAGGCGGTTTTGTTTATTCATGGAAATAAAAAAAAAAAGAAACCTGAGTTTTTGTTCGACTTTTTCTTTTTCGCCTTTGTCAAATTCAATTTGTGATTCCTCAAAACGTTTTTGTACATCATTTTCATCATTTTGCCGCATTTTTTCGATACGTTTCTTCATTTCAATTTGTAAATCACGTTCTTTAAGAACTTCACTAAATTGCATTGCACTCTACACATTGAAATTCGAAATAATAAATTAAATTCGAAAGGCTGAAATTTTCCGTTACATGAAATGTTCGAATACGATCGGTTTCATAGTATTGCAATTGTTTAGCTCGTTCGATTTGTGATCGACGACGTTCAGCAGCGAGTTTCTCCTCTTCAATATCTAATAACTTTCGTCGTTCTTCGTCTTGTTCTTCACGAATTCGTTTGGCTTCGAGTTTACGTTCTCGAGCACCCTTTCAAAAGTCAAACAATCGGAATATTTTCTTTTCAAGACACTTGTTTGTTTTCTTTACAATAATTGTATTTGGCCAATGTTTTGTCACAGCAGCTGATCGTTCGGCTAAGTCTTTTTTTCGTTGAAGTTCCTGTTGAATAGCATCTTTGTCACGTTGACGACGTTCTAAATTTTCATAGATTCGACTTAGATCACTTTTGGTGATGATACACATTTGACGAAGATCCGAAGCATTTGGTAGAAGGCGTTGCTGTTCAGTTTGTTGAACAGGCAATGAAGGAACTAAAGAGATTCATAAGTTTATTTATTTTTAAAAAACTTAATAACTAAATATAAAATACCAGATCGACTCAAATGTGAACGTTTTTTAAGTTGTGTGACACTATTCTCCGGTAGTTTTGTTGATGGTATAGGCAAAGTTTTCACAACCATGATGGAGAAACCTTTTTATTTTTATATTTATATTTAAAAATGTTTTTCATACAAAATATTATCATAACGCCATGTTAATTTAATAAAAAAATCATTGCCTAAGCAACGTTCGATTGATTTCAAGATATTAAAATAAACTTTTGAATAGATATTTGAGAAAATTGATTTAGCAGAAGCAGATCTATTTTCTATATAGTTCGAGATCTATTCTACGTAGAATATTTCAAAGTGATACAGATGTCGCTCATTGTCCTTGCCGATGATCTTGTCATTGGCCTCTTTTGCTTCAAGATAATAAACAAATTGTTTGTTTCGAAATGAATGAATGAAATCCTGAAGTTTTTCTTTCCAGATATCAATTGTGTTTTTTGAAATAAGACATAAACGATGGCTTCGTCAAATGAACAAACCATCAAACAAGAACCATCGAGTTCCAGTTCATCAGCGACAACAACTAAAGATATTTATGCTACAACGAAACAAGAAGAAGATGAAACATTTGAGCAATTCTATTCTGAAGTAATTTACGTCAAAACAAAAAAGACAATCAATTGAATTTATATCTTTGTTTAGGTTAAAGCAATTGAAAAACGTGATTCGGTTTTAACGTCTGAACAACAAATCAATCGACTTCTTCGACCTGGTGCTACCTATTTCAATTTAAATCCTTTCGAAGTAGACAGACCCATGGGTTTTGTTTTCCCTCGATAGTTTTATCCGTCGTTTATTTAGGTGCTTCAAATCGATCCATCGATGCCGTTCGAAGAACTTTCGAAACATTACCGACGTGTAAGTTAATTCGAACAGTTTTTCTTGGTAGTTCTTGTTGTTTTGTATGTTTCAGTTATCAATGCTTGTCCATCCGGATAAAAATCCTTCGATGCCTGAACGAGCTTCACTTGCATTTGAAGGTATGATTTCAGTTAATCTCCAATGGAAAAAAAACGTCTCATTTTGTTTTTCTTTTATCTTCTTAGCAATCAATAAAGCATATAAAATGCTCGAAGACGAAACTGAACGTAAGAAATGTCTCGAAGTCGTCGAAGAAGCTCGTGATCGTGTGGAGAAAATGGTAAGTTTCTGTTTTTTTCCTACTCACAAATCCGTACGTTCGTGTCCCTGAATTTGACATAAAAAGCAAGTGTTTTTTTGTCTGCTTTCTTTTCCCCAAACGAAGCACAAACACGACTAAAACCCGAGAGATGTTTGAGTGTCAGGCCGTTTTTTGCCCTCCTTCTAGTGTTCATTCATCGGCAAAATGTTTCATTCAATAATCCTTCATCGAATCTGGTGAGTGATTTCTTTCTTTTGATTTATATCCGTTTGAAATGATTCGAATGAGAGAAGAAAATGCCTCTAATCTCTATTTAGATTGAAGAAAAACGAACGAAATATAAAAATCAACCAATTGAAGAAGATACACCCGATGGCGTAATGAATTGTTTTTAAATGAATGATTTCAAAGAAATTCAGGTTCGGTTTTGTTCTTTTTTTTTGTAGTACAAGAAATCTCTCTGGTCGGTAACATGCAAATTATTTGCTGATATCGAACGATTACGTGTTCGAGAAGAAGCAATGAAAGCTGAAGAACGAAAACGTAAAGCTGAAGAAACCACTGAACGAGAAGAACGAGCAAAATTACGAAAAGAATGGGATAAAAACTATGAAGTAAAAACTAATCTCTTATTTTACAAGAAAAAAAAGAAACGAACTATTTGCTTTTGGTTTTGTTTTTCAGGAAAGTCGAGAAACTCGAGTTAACAGTTGGAAAACATTTCAAACAGTTGGCAAAGCAAAAGATTCGAACAAAAGCAAACCGCCAACACTCTTCAAACCACCTAAATACAAACCAGAAGCTCGATAAATATCGTTAAAATCTAAAGACATATTCGTTTATGCTTTGTTTGTAAATAAAATAAAGAGAAAAAACCTGCAGACATACACACACACTTAAAGGAAATACAAGTCTCTGTTTCATATTCTAATCGAACACGAAAAGACTTGCAAAATTAATTGTTGTATATTTCAGATCAGATATAAATTTCCTTCAAGAACAAAAACAGTACGACATTTGTCGACTCATAATAACTATGATATGGTAAGTCAAACAAATCAAGGACAGATAAGAAGTTAAAAAATGAAACATCGCTTTGATATGTGTAACTTATATATATATATATATAAATGCGTAATTATATTTATTTATTTCTTCGTTTATGAGTTTCTTTTTCTTCTTCCACTACTGAAAATAAAATATTTCACGCGACACATTTGTGTTGAAGGTCGAACAAAGTTTTCTTCTTTTTTTTTTATTCTCCATTGTCGAAATGAATAAATGATTATTTTCTTGAAATATGATACAGGGGTGGAGGTAAATAGATGATTTATTTGACAAATTTAAACCTACGTTCTTTTTTTTATTAGCATAAAAATGACGAACAAAGAGATAGAAAATCAATATTGATTAACTGTCCCGAGATGACTAGTTTCTTGTATTTTTGTATGAGCATCATTTGCGTTCGTTTTTTTTGTTCTTTCTTCATGCATAGTAACCGTCATTCACTTGACGACAATCACACTCGCGAATCTCTCGAATGAGCTCACAATAACAAACGACAATTTCTCTCTTTCCTACTCATTTTTTCTTTCTTTCTTTCTGCTTTAATTTATAAAGTACGTTGTTTTAGCAACTAGAATATTCGACGCAGACATATACACAAAAAGAGAAGAAGAAGAAGAAAAAAGTGCATTTAAAATTTGATTTCATTTTCTATTCTAGCAAATTAGTAGTCACTGACTATTATTTTAAATAAAATCTAATTAATTATGTTCATTGCACCATCAAATCGTCGTCATGCTATTCATGTTATCTGTTTTATTATATTCATACTCGGTTTTGAAGCCATTGCCGGTGGTATAAATATCTATCCAATAAATAAACTATCATCAAATATAATTGTTTTAATATCCAATCCAATCGAATACTATGGTTTATTATTAACAATAGTTATTTATTTTATACGTTTACTATCATTGTTACCTTTGCCATTAGTTATTTGTCATACATGTGGTTTACTTTTATATAATGTTTTTCCAGAAAAACCTGAATTACATACATCGCCTTTGTTAGGTCCGAATATTCGTATACGTGTTGTAACACGTGGTGATTATCCGGATTTAGTGCATGGGAATGTTAAACGAAATTTAGAAACTTGTGCTAAAGTCGGTCTAGCTAATTTTCAAATCGAAGTTGTCACTGATAAACCATTGAATTTTCCTGTAACAACAGCTCATATTGTTCGTGAAGTTATTGTTCCAACAGATTATAAAACCAAATCCGGTGCGATGTATAAATCTCGTGCACTACAATATGCATTAGAACCTCATGTTAATCAACTATCATCGGATGATTATATTGTTCATCTAGATGAAGAAACTCTACTAACAGAAAATTCCGTTCGAGGTATTTTAAATTTTGTTAATTCGAATGAATTTGATATCGGGCAAGGTTTAATAACGTATGCAAATGAAACAATTGTTAATCATATAACAACATTAGCAGATAGTATGCGAGTTGGTGTTGATCTTGGATGTTTAAGATTCTGTTTGAAGAAATTTAATCGACCACCGTTTTTATTCAAAGGTTCGTTTGTAGTTTGTCGAGCTGGATGTGAATTGGAAGTGACGTTTGATAATGGTAAAGCCGGATCGATTGCTGAAGATACATATTTTGCAATGTTAGCCATGTCAAAAAATAAGAAATTCGGCTGGATTGAAGGAGAAATGTGGGAGAAAAGTCCATTTACGTTAACTGATTTCATTCGACAACGTAAACGATGGTTACAAGGCATTCTACTCGTTGTTCATGATCGACGTTTACCAGTTCGTGTTCGAATTTGCCTCGGTATAGCACTTTATTCTTGGGTTACATTACCAATTACATCATTGAATGTTATTCTTACACCTCTTTGTCCAATACCTTTGCATTGGTCATTGAATTTTCTGATAAATTATGTTGGAGCTGTTAACATTTATCTGTATATTATCGGGGTTATTCGATCGTTTTCATTGATACGTTTAGGTTATTTTAAATTTCTATTGAAAATTATTGGCACATTAGCAACGATACCATTCGTTGTTGTTTGCGAGATAACAGCTGTCTTATGGGGACTTTTTAGTGATAAAGGAAAATTTTATATTGTCGATAAACAATTAAAAACACCGGTTACTGTTTAAAAACAACAAAAAAACTATTCCAATGAAAAGAAGAGATACAGTTATTTATTTTATTTTTTTTTGTATCCGTATTCATACCAAACAGCAAATGATTTTGATATTATGAATGCATTCTTTTACAATCATTTAATGTGTTTTTTTTACAAGCATTAGCTTTTTTGTTTGTTTGTTTGTTTGTCAGATTATTCATTTGATATCTATTTAGAAAGAAAAGAGAAAGAAAAAAATATATGCACATAAAAAATTGACGATAAGATATTGAATTTTTCTTTAGATTGACTCTTTTTTAACTTAAATTTTGTTGTTCTGGCCTCTGTTGGAGCAAATTCTATTGTAAAAGACGATCAATCATCGTCTTCGAGTTCTGAAGGTGCTAAATCGAAATCAAGTTCAATGAGTTCATCTGAAGAAGGTAGACAACAACGCCCGAATTTCATCAAATCTATTCTTTTTTTCAATATTTCCATAGTTTCATGGATTTCATGGTTCTGCGGTCTTCGTGGAAATGAATTCTTTTGTGAAGTCGATGAAGATTACATTCAAGACAAATTTAATCTAGTAAATCGAATTGTTTCGATTGAACTGTATTGTATTTTGTTTTTGTTTTAGACGGGTCTGAACGAATTAGTACCACATTATCGACAAGCACTCGACATGATACTTGATCTTGAACCAGATGATGAAGCCGACAATCAAGATAATCCGAGTCAATCGGATCTAATCGAACAAGCTGCTGAAATGCTCTATGGTTTAATACACGTTCGATATATTCAGACGAATAATGGTATTGCTCAAATGCTTGAAAAATTCCAGAATGGTGACTTTGGTCTCTGTCCACGAATCTATTGTGATAATCAGTCTATGTTACCTGTAAATTATTTCGAAAATTAAATGAGTAGAAATGATGTTTTCTGTTTGTGTTATAAATTAGATCGGTCCATCCGATGTTGCAGGCGAAGCTATGGTTAAGCTTTATTGTCCGAAATGTATGGATGTTTATACGCCGAGAAGTTCACGACATCATCATACCGATGGAGCCTATTTCGGTACAGGTTTTCCTCATATGTTCTTTATGGTTCATCCGGAATACCGTCCGAAACGTCCAACAAATCAATTCATTGCTCGTCTCTATGGCTTTAAAATTCATCCCATGGCCTATCAATTGCAACATCTAGCTGCAGTAGATTTCAAACAACCGAATTCATCGGTTGCTACTGGATCGACAACGAGTGTATCACGTCCAATAGCCAAAGATTGATTTATTCATTCCTTTACCAGAGAAAAAAAACAATTTTTTAATGAGGTGTTATTCATACATATGCCGTGTATATGTCTTTCTTTCTTTTTGTTGAATAAGAAAATACACATTAACTTTGATTTGATACAATAAATACATTCTGCACAAATATGTGATTTACTAGAAGAACGCTACTCATTTTATTTCTCTAAGAAAAAGCGAAAGAAAATGTCAATTGTCTATTCAGTCGACGGGCGAACATAGAATTCCGTAGTGGCAAAGATTGCTATACGATTATCGATCTCTTGAATATTTTCAAAACCCGATCGTTTGTATAATTTCGGTGCTGATATTGCACCTGGACCTTGATCTGCACATTGCAAATAAAGTGTACCTGTGACACCACGTTGTTTTAAATCTTGATTCGAACAAAGTCCAACGAAATAGTTGAATAACATTCTTCCGACACCTTTCGATTGATAATTAGAATCAACAGCTATATCCGAGAAATAACCGAAGATTTCTGCATTTGTTTGCAAGAAAAACAATCGTCCAAAAGCGCTAACTGTATTCGTTATTTTATCAATAATCATAGCCGGATTAGTTGCTGAATTAATACGATTAATTGTCTCATCTAATTTCCAAAATCTAGCCCAATATGCTTCTTGATTCATGAGTTTTTGTATGTTTTCAGCCGATTGAACGATTAATTCTTTGTCAGAAATTAGTGCGAATTGTTCGAGAATATTATTCTCTGGAAAATAATTCAAATGATCCAATGTCACAGCCATCAAATTCAAAATACTATTTTGATTTTTCATTAGAGTTAAATCAACTCGTCCATCATAAATTCCTGGTAAACGTATACATACAAATGCTTTATATAATCTACCTACATGATTTTTTACAGTCGATAGAAATTGACTTAATTCGTCGGTATTATTCGGCGGTATCGATACGTGATGAAATAGAATGAGCGCACTACGATCTGGTGTATCAACAGCGAAATGACCTTCGGCTAAAGTTTTCGAATCATTGGTTTTGACTTGAATTTGTTTTGTTTCTTCATTTAATTCAACGAGAAATTTATCATTTTCGTTAGTAGTGACTTCCATGACGAAATGGCGAAGGATTACTTATCAAAACTTGACTCGTAAATGCTATAGGTTTTATGAAAATTTTGTATGATGAGTCAAGACTGGAGTCAACAATAGATGGCATTAGTATCTAACAACATATTGATATCAAGATGGTAGTTGAATGGATTATTCATTCCACCAACAGAAATCAACCTGAAGTCTCATGTGTTTACTGTCGCTCCTTCTCTCTCTCTCTCTGTGTTCTCTGAAGTTTCTCATCGACTGAAACTAAAGGAAATTTTTATTCTTTTTTTTTCTTTAGAAAAAAATCTATTATGAATAACCACAATCCTTCATCACCATTTTTTCCTAATTCATCAAATGATTATTCATTACCTTCTCAAGTACCTCCAACAGCACCACCAGTATCTTCATCGACTAATATCTTACCACGTCCAAACATGTCCGGCAAACATTGTTGGGTTTGTTTTGCCACAGATGAAGACGATTTTTCGGCTTGTTGGGTATCACCATGCCGTTGTCGTGGTACAGCAAAATGGGTGCATCAAGAATGTCTTCAAAGATGGGTCGATGAAAAACAACAAGGATCAAGCGGAGGTTCGACATTTACTTTTGTCTTTCTCTCGATTTCATTTTCGTTTTGATTTAGTTAAAGTTGCATGTCCACAGTGTAATACAGAATATATTATTGTCTATCCAAAACAAGGTGAATAAAAAAAAACTTCAACTAAAACTGATTTTTATCTTCGTCTGTTTTCTTTTAAAGGCCCGTTAGTTTACACACTTGATCTAGTTGAACGTATTTTAAACCGTTTTTGTCCATTTCTTGCTGGTGGCATACTGGTTGGATCTGTCTATTGGACAGCTGTTACTTATGGTGCAGTAACAATCATGCAAGTACGTTGGCATAAATATTTAACTGCGAGATTGAGAACAATTTGCGTTGTTGTTTTTGTTTAAAATAAGATTCTTGGACATAAAGAAGGCTTAACAGTCATGGAAAAAGCCGATCCACTATTTTTACTTATCGGTTTACCGACGATTCCGATCGTTCTCATACTCGGCCGAATGATTCGATGGGAAGATGCTGTTTTAAAGTTCTGGCGTAAACACTCAGCTAAATTACCTCTAATGAATTATTTCTTTCCCAATGGTGAAATTCAGAGAGAAACAAAAAAAAACAAAAAGGTTGAGCTTTTCTTTTTTTTTAGATTGTACGACATATTTGCCACGTGTGCCGACTGAACGTAATGGAACTTCGAATCCAGCGTCTTTGACTCGACTTATTTGTGGCGGTTTGATTTTGCCAACAATTGCCACGATTTTCGGCAAATTTATGTTTCAACGTGTTCACTCAAATTTTCAACGCACACTTTTAGTACGACGCCAAAAGTTTTTTTTTTCTATAAAATATTCGAATTTTCGTTTCAGGGTGGAATCGCATTTATTGTTCTGAAAGGCACAGCTAAAATCTACTACAAACAAAGTCAATATATTCGTGAAGCTCATCGAGAAATTCTTAACTATGAATCAACAGCTACGAATACGTCTCATCATCATCATTATCAACAACCTCCTCCTCCCCCAGTCACTCCAACGACATCGACAGTTGATATTCATCAATTGGAAAATTCAAATGAAATTTACACCATTCCAACAGCTTCAAACTTTTAATATAAACAAAACAGAGATCGAGCCTGTGAAGAGAAAAAAGTTCTGTTCGATATGTGTATGTGTGTGTTTTTCTTCTTCAATGTATAAATCTTCTCTCGGATATTTCAATTCTTTTTTCCTTTCGAAAAAAAAAAACAAATTTATTCATGAAACAAAAAACATGCACGATGAAATGTTGTTTTTTTTTCATTTGATTTTTTTTTCTATTCTTGCTTATTCTAGTTGAAAAAAAAAAACTAAAATCCGATTTCGGATCGTTCATCATGTCAACGAATCCTAATCATAATAGAGATAAAGTTAAAACCTATCTATTAGCTGCAAGTGGACGACGAACAATACGAAATACACCGTGGATAGATGATGTGCCATCAGAAAGTTTTACTCTACCGAAATACGAAGTAGATAGACAACAAACGATTGACAATGTCAACTATTTTTTTCTTCTCTTCCAGGTCGAAATTCTTGATAAAGTCAAACGGGAAAATACCGTTGTTTGCTTGCATAGTACGGCATCGAAAAACTTTCTTATTGTTACCATAATACGAGAATTTTCATCGGGTATTCAACGAAATTTCGATCAGAATGGTCAACGTATCGTTTGTTTATCGATGGGTAATGATTGACAATAAAAATTCATAAAAAAAAGATTAAATTGTATTTTAGAACAAGATCCTGTTGCCTTAGCCGAAATGATTCATCGACATTTACCAGTTGATGTCGGTTCATTTGGGATTGAACATGGCGTTTTACTTTGGAAGAAAGAACAGTGGCTACAAGAAATGCAAGTACGCTCGGTATTCGTTATGCATCCGACTGTATTCAACGAATTATTAAATCGAAATTATCTCGGTTGGAAATTGATTTCTGATTTTTGACAAATTAAATTTGCGATTTCTTTTAGAATTTTCTCATATTAAATTGCTGATCTTAGATGAATGTCATCAGGCTATACGTGATCATTCGTATGGATCGATTTTGAAACAATATAAAACTCTCTGGGAGACGAAAGATGAGAATGTTCGATTGCCTCGATTGTTTTCTCTAACAACGGCATTATTAAAAACACATTGCACGCCAATACAATTAGAAGAACGAATTGAAAATCTACAAGATTTGTTTTCGTAAGAGAGAAGAAAAATATTTAATAATTGAACAACAAGTTTTCTTTTTTTCGTTTCAATTAGTTCAAATGTTTTTACAGCAAGTGATCTCATCTGTCGACAGTCAAATCGTCCATCGAAAATTCCCAAAGAAACGATTATTGTCTGTGAAAACGATGATCAACAACAGCCAAATATAACCATTGAAATCATTCGAGTAGATTGATGAAAAAGAAAACCAAAAATTTGAATTATTTTTTTTTCAAACAAGGAACTACATGAAGCACTTGACTATCTCAATCGATTAGAACCATCATCGACATCATTATCCGACGAAAATCCATCGCCATTAACCATTCCTCGACAAGTTCTAACCGAATGTCTACGTTTAATTCATAGGCTCGGCATTTGGGCTCTACTTCGCTCGTCACTACCGATGATAACTCAATTAGAACGTCTTTCAAGTATAGCTGTCGAAGAAAATGCCAATCGATTATCATCGTCGAGCAATGTTTGCCTTTCATCAGCACGTGCTTATTCATTATTTCTCGATTGGACTTGTACGTTGCTTCGTCTCTGGCGATCACGTATTAAAACTGTTCTCGAAACTCTTGATTCTCAAACATTAATCGATAAATATACGACACCGAAACTACGTTCGTTATTCGAGATTTTAAAACGTTTTCAAACTGAAGCTACGAATCCAAATACTCGACGTTGGTCGGCAATTCTATTCGTCGATCGAAAACAGGAAACAGCCGTGCTCAATGCCATTCTAAAAGATGCGGCCAAACGTTTTGCGAGCGAATATTCATTCATTCGACCGAATTTCCTCATCGGATACTCGAATATGCAATCGACCGATGATCTCACATCGAGTCAACATATTCAGCCGATGGACAGTCGAAAACAGGTTGAGTTTTTACAACAACAAAAAAACAACGAAGATAAATAATTATTTTTTTTTAATTAGGAGGAAGTGATGCGTAAATTTCGAATGGGAGAAAATAATCTCATTGTCGCATTGAGTTCATTAGAAGAATTGAAAGACATTCCCGATTGTAATTTAGTGATTCGTTTCGATGTTCCAACGACTTATCGGTCGTATATTCAATCGAAAGTTTGTGCTGCAAAACCAATTGAATTGAAATGAAATTTGTATTTGTTTTCACTTAGGGCAAAGCACGTGCTCAACAACCGAACTTTTTTATGCTCGTTCAACGAGATGAATACGACGAATTTTTAACTAATCTCAATTCATTCAAAGGAATCGAACAAGTTCTATCCAAAGATTTTCAACTATTAAACAATCCCGTACCATCGACAACAAATAACTCCACTGAACGATCACCGAATGCAATCGAAGTGATCAACCGGTTCGATTGAATCGAAAAACTAAACAAAAAAAAACCTATAACACTCATTTTCTTCATTCAGATACTGTGCTCGTCTGCCTTGTGACGCTCTGACAACTCTCGTACCATCTTATGAAATCAAACAACATGCAGCTAATCAATACCAATGTATTCTCTCATTGCCAGTGAATTCTCCAGCTCGAACGACCATCCACGGTCCGATTCGTTCGACAATCAAACAAGCCAAACTCTCGTCTGCTAAACGTCTTTGCGAACATCTTCGTCAAGCCGGCGAATTAAACGAACATCTACTACCGGAAACACGTGAACAGTTCTATCTTCGCCATTCGATTATCGATGATGACGATGTTGTCGAATGGGGTTCGTATGTCGAACCGAATCCGAAGCCAGGATCGGTCCAACGAAAGCAATTATATACGAAAGCGATCATACCCGAAACGAATTCAACGAGTCATTCGTCAGATTTTTTTCTCTATGCAATTAACGGCGAATTAACAACGCCATTGATGCCGACAAATGATCAACAAAAATCATCGATTTTCTATACGAATCAAGCGAATTCGCATCGAATTGGCGTCCTATCAGCTAATTATCTTCTCGAAGTAAGAAAACAAACAAAACAACAGAGAACATTTTTCAATTTGTAAATTTAGATTCCAGCTTTTTCTCTCTTCTCTCGTGCCGGTGAAGAAACCTATCATCTCGAATTAATCGATAAAAATCAAAGGTTTACATCTGATGAATATCGAATGCTTCAAACCGTTCACTACTACATCTTCTCGTCAGTTCTCGGTTTCGATCGACCATTAGTCAATTTCAATCCCGAACAAACTCATTCACATCTAAACATCATTCTTCTCAAACAAAATCCCACCACTAAAACCTATTCCATCGATTGGCAGCTAACGAAAGACATTATTTCATTTATTCAATCGATGTATCTACAAAAATACTCATTCGACAATCCGTACATATTCAATTCGAATGATTTCAATCAAACATGCATCGTTTTGCCGTCATACCGTCGTTCGACTCAACCGCAATACTATATCGTTAATTCAATCGATACAACGAAAAATCCTCTCTCATCATTTCCATCGGTGTCAACGATCTACAACACATTTTCATCGTATTACGAAATTAAATACGAATTAAAACTAACAAATAAAACTCAACCGTTACTCTGCGTTTCACATACATCACATCGAATGAATCAATTGATTCCACGTTACATGAATTTCAAATTAATGAAAACAACGAATCAAACTCGAAATTCCAATCGAACGAATCAACATACGAAAACAAACGGTTCGACTCATCATCATCAAGGTGTTTTTCTCATTCCGGAATTGGTTATTATTCATCCGATTAATGCACATCTATGGCAAGGTTTGATTGCCTTGCCGAGTATGCTCTATCGAATACATTGTTTGATTTTGGTCGAACAACTAAGACGAACGGTTGCGTTAGAAACAGGCGTCGGTGCGACTTGGGCACCGGATGAGGGTCTTTTTGATAAACTAGGATTCGATTGGGATGAGAAAAAAGAAGCACAATTCTCGGCTTTGTTGGATAATAATGATATATTCCTATCGGATGAACCGATTGATCCGAATTGGAATTTTGAAATCAGTGTTTGGAATGAAAATGATACGCATAATTGGACAAGTAGAATTCTTCAAACTGAAAATAAAATCAAAAACAAAAGAATTGATTTGTATTGTAGATGATTCAGCATGGTTAGAAGCAAAAGATCGATGCATTATGATCAATGCTGCCGATGTAAAACGATTGAATAATGTTTTGTTTTTTTTTGAATTTGTGTTTGTTTCAGTTCGAAGATGCAGACTTCGATGATGAACTTGATTTTGATGATGATCTGCCTATTCCTCAAATACTACCCAAAGATCATTCGATATCAAGTAAAGCTTGGCCAGTGAATTCTCAGCCGAAAGTCAATCATTCATCATCGACAACCGATGATGACGACGATGACGATGATTATGAAGATGAAAAACAATCTGTTAAAGCCTCTTTAACGGAATCGAAAGTTGCAAATTATCATATCGATTTGCCACGTTTGCATGACGATTTGAAAGCGAAATCGAAAAAATTCCTTTCGAAACTCATGGCTAATACTGAGCCAACAAATGACTCGAAAAAACAAGATGATATCGATCTATTTTCTACAACAGATGATTCAGCAGCAATCAAACCAAATATTAAAACTGAAAATTCGAATTATTTAGTCAATGTTCAAATCGAACAACCGAAACAAATTGTTCAATCATCACCAGTTATTCATTTCGAACCAACGCCCATGATCAAACGTTTATTGAACATCGAAGATGTTCTAAACGATGACGAAGAAGAAGAAGAAGAGGAAGTCGTCGTAGTAGAAGAAGAAACAAAACCATTAACTCCTTCTCAATCTCAACCAGCAGATCTCATTTATAAGATCGAAAACGGTCACGATAGTGGTATCATCGATGATTTCATCGATCCATTGAATATCAATCTCGATTTCGAATATCTACCTGAATCTCATCCAGGTCCATCGCCGGCTTTACTTCTCCAAGCATTGACATTATCAAATGCCGGCGATGGTTTCGATTTAGAACGTTTAGAAACCGTCGGCGATTCATTTCTCAAACAAGCAGTGACCGTTTACATCTATTGTACATATACGAACGTTCACGAAGGCAAATTGAGTTTTTTTCGTTCGAAAATCGTCTCGAATTACAATTTATACAAACTTGGCAAACGAAAACTACTCGGCGAATATTTAATCAGTACAAAATTCGAACCATTCGAAAATTGGATACCGCCGTTGTTTACATCGGGTTCGCCGACTGAATATGGGCTTTTATCGAGTTCAGGCGTAGAATTATGGACGAAATCCGAGTCGACAACAAATGTCGATTGGATCGAATTATTAGAACGTCGTGAACAGAAAAAATTAGCCAAACTAAATCAACAATCAACATCCATCGATGTTCCTCCTCCTTCGCTTTCTCTTCCTGCTCAATCGTCAATAACCATGATCAACAACGATCCACAATGGACACCATCCTATGATCGACGTACTCAACATTTAATATCAGATAAAAGCATAGCCGATGCTGTCGAAGCGCTCATTGGCGCGTATCTCATTGCAAGTGGCCCGAAAGCAGCCTTGAGATTCATGGCATGGTTAGGCATACGAATCTTTCCCAAACTTCGACTTGAAGATGGAACTGAAATGACCGGTGAACTACCTCCACTACCATCTCCTGTTGATTATTCCAATCCACAAGTTTTATCGACAATTGATTCCTACAATTTCGATCGTTTCGAACAATTGATTGGCTATCGTTTTCATCAACGTGCTTATCTCATTCAAGCATTTACTCATGCTTCTTATTCATACAATACAATTACTGATTGTTATCAACGTTTAGAATTCCTCGGCGATGCCGTACTTGATTACGTCATAACACGTTATCTCTACGAACATCCGAAACGTCATTCACCGGGCGAATTAACCGATCTTCGTTCGGCTCTTGTCAATAACAATATTTTCGCGTACATCGCTGTCAAATACGATTTTCACAAATATTTTCGTTGTCATTCCAATGAACTATTTCTTCTCATTGATAAATTTGTTCAAGCACAGAAAGATAAATCGTCATGGTACGGTTTCGATGAATGCAATCTTGGCGATGATGATGATGAAAATGATGAGTTTTTCTATTACGATTTTTTAACTTCATCAGCATCGAATAATAAAGATACGTACAGTTCGACTGTGCCCTGTTCAATCGATGATGAACAACAACTATCGAATTCACATGACGAACAAGATGATGATCCAACAACGACACATGAGTCCGATGAATGGGAAGAAACTGAAGTACCGAAATGTCTCGGTGATATATTCGAATCGGTTGCTGGTGCTATTTTTCTCGATTCAAACAAATCTTTTAATACAGTTTGGAAAATTTACTATCGAATGTTGAAACCGTTTATCGAGAAATTTACAACGAAAGTGCCGAAATCACCGATTCGAGAATTACTTGAACTTGAACCTGAAACAGTGAAATTCGAAAAACCTGAACGATTGCTTGACGGTCGAATACGTGTAACAGTTGAAATTATTGGCAAAGGACGATTTAAAGGCGTGGGACGAAACTATCGAATAGCCAAGAATGCAGCAGCTAAATGTGCGCTCAAAAATCTACGACGTCTTGATTGAAATTGCATTCGTTTTCTCAGATATTGTTATTATTATTCGATTTAAATGCAATAGATTGAACGGTGTATGACGAGGCAATTTATCCGCATTTAATTATTTCTTACTGATAAAAAGTGTATTCTATGTTGTTTTCTTTTATTAAGTTCTTATTTATATAACAAAAAAGACTTCCGCGGAGTATATCCATTCATTTGTTTTTTTTTCTGTGATTTGTTGCTTTTTTATTTCTTATATACAAAAAATAAGCCTGAGAACGGTGACAGTTATATTGTTCAAACGGGCGACTTTATTTTTACTGCTATTTAAACCGAGAGAATTCGTAGTGATGAATTTAAAAACTCATTCCTCCAAGATGTTCTACTGTTTTCGCCAATTATAGACGGTTTTATGAAAGGAATTGCAATATGGGACTATTCGAATGAACTATTTCAATCGATGATATCAAAAATAAAAACTCATTTATATCGTTGTATAAGCCAGATTGGTGGAAACAAGCCAGTATGAAAACGTACTTCAGCATCAGAAACTTTTAAATATTTTCTGTCTATCGGATTGTCCGAAAATTTTGTGTGACTATATTCTCTATATTGCAAGCAAGAAATAAATGTTTATAGACTTCTAAAATCGCTCGCTAGGCGAAAGTCTTAAAACTATTGACATTTCCTATGGTAAGCTTTAATTCTGAATCCGAATCCGCTATTAGGTTTTCATGAAAATGAGTTTTAGTAATGCTCGTAATTATAAATGTAGAATTTAGGGATGATTCAAATATTATACAACTCGTGTGTTCAACGTGATTTCGTATTTTGTAAAATTTCTTTAAATTTGTTGAAGGATTGCCGTTATCGAATCGCTTGATATTTGGCAGATGAAAAACAAGTGATAGTAATTGGGAAGCTGTTCAATCTTTATTGTGATAGAATTTACTTTAATTCTCATTGAAACAAAAGGAGCTATGACATATTCCGACTGAAACGAATGATTTTAGAAATTTTTGCTGTTTGTTATGGTTTAATACGAAAGAGCAATGTTCATTGATTTGAAAAGAAATGAAAATCAAACAATATTGTCTAATTAGAGCAAAACCTTTTTCAAAAACACATTAATTTAGATTTTATATTGCAAATGCTTTATTTGGCTTCCATTTTACCAAATTTCATCGAATTCTTTTTATGACGAATCTTTTATTTATTCTATTACCGATATCGACTCCAATTAATCTTATTGGCAATTTAATTAGTTTATTAAGGAAACGACAACTATGTATTTCAATGTTTAATCAACTGACTTACGTCGTAATTTCTTGACTATAGGTCACAATGTGTGCATCCGTATCAAGTCTAAAGAAACGAGATAGTCGCGATCCGCATACATTCTTCGACCTGAACTAATATCGAATTATACTTCTTTCATTCGATTATGTTTGATACTTAATTATTGTTATACATCAATATCCATTATTAGCAATTTCCATACAGTAGAGTGCATACGTACGATCCCGAAAATCTACGATAACATGTGCTGTACGAGAAAGAAATATCCCTTTACTTGATAATGCATTTAAATATACTAACGGATGCCAAGAATCAATAATTTTAGGCCACTCAATATACTTTTCCAAAAACAACAATATAGCTTCTATTTTTCATCAATCACTCGACCATTAAAATACCTGGATGGAATTGAGACAATAAACTATACATACCGCAAAATTATCATATATTTATCAAATATCAAAGCAAAAACACCATCAATTTTCTTATTTATCTTGCAAAATTATATCATCTGACAAAGTGCTGCTCTATTCACAATAAATCTCTGCTCTCACAATTTTCAACTTAACAATACTGCTATCACTATCAATTTCTATTATATCATCTCTAAATATCACTATCTGGTTTATTTAAAAACAAAAAAATTTTATTCCCACAGAAAATAACACAGTTTATTATAACTCGATATCTAAACCAGTTCTGATTTTCATCATACTATCGAGATGGTTCTTGTTTTCATCTCCTATAGAGTTACCATGAAGGTAGAGTTGTGTAAGTGTCTATGGAGAGATAGAGTAATAATGTCCGATATAAATGAAACAGTAGCTGTAAAGTTACTGTATTCTGTTGTAATGCTTTGGCAAGATGTTGAGCACCTTCATCTCCTATAGAGTTACACGAAAGCCCGAGTTGTGTAAGTGTCTATGGAGAGATAGAGTAGTGATGTCTGATATAAATGAAAGAATAGCTGTGATGTTACTGTATTCTGTTGTAATGCTTCGGCAAGATGTTGAGCACCTTCATCTCCAATAGAGTTATACGAAAGCCCGAGTTGTGTAAGTGTCTATGGAGAGATAGAGTAGTGATGTCTGATATAAATGAA